>Ga0193717_1000092_pt1 | contig 91355 bp, 103 predicted proteins | sample U2c2metaG_FD_145900 | JGI IMG/M metagenome (GOLD analysis project Ga0193717, IMG submission 145900) | Soil microbial communities from a riparian zone of the East river system, Colorado, United States - U2c2 | ecosystem: Environmental > Terrestrial > Soil > Riparian zone | place: USA: East... | reverse complement strand
CAGTTCGGTTTATATCCGGTACGGACGATAGGAAATTTGAGAAGATCTACCCCTAGTACGAGAGGACCGGGGCGGACGAACCTCTGGTGTATCGATTGTGGCCACCTGCTGCATTGTCGAGTAGCTATGTTCGGAATAGATAAGTGCTGAAAGCATATTAAGCACGAAACTAACTTCAAGATTAGATTTCCCTATGAGGACACAGAAAGACTATCTGTTTGATAGGCGCAAGGTAGAAGTGCAGCAATGTATGGAGCTGAAGCGTACTAATAGTCCCATCGCCTTTTTATGTCCTTGTCACTTAGGTTAATGCTTGCATTGACCAAGGTGGTGAGGTAGACTTAACTAGTAATTGGTGGTTATCATGAAAATGAATAACGCCATGTCAGTTTTTACAACTTACATACCGTGTCCATTAGTTTGGACATCGAAGCAAGGTTTAGGCCCACTGATCTTTTATATCAGCGCAAAGTGCCTCAAACCTTACTTCGGTGCCCATGGCGCTGAGGAAATACCTGTTCCCATTCCGAACACAGAAGTCAAGCTCAGCAGCGGCGATTATACTGCCAAAAGTGGGAAACTAGCACGGTGCCGAATTATAAAAAAGACTTCCGAATAGGAAGTCTTTTTTCTTTGCCTTCGTATAAATACGCATATCATCAGGGCATGTTAAAATGGTTATAGTATGGGACTGATATCGAAATGTGCTACGCTGTGGGCAAAAATTAAACGTCTTCCAAAGAAATATACCATTTCTGCATCTGTTTTTGTTGTTGCAATTCTTCTCTATAGTGTCATTTTTTTAATTGATAAACCTGTAGTATTTTCATATGCCGGAGCCACCTGCGCCAAGCAACTCACCTTATTTCCAGAACTTCATGATATATCGGGAAAAACTGACTACAAGGTTCAGGCAACTCAAACATTACGAGTGGGCAATGTCACGATTCTGAGCCAAGAGCTGTGTTTTACCCCCATTAATTCTCCTGCCGCTGGAGTAGATAAAGTAAGTACCGCACCGTTTGGCAGCTGGTTGCTGCGTAAAACATTCGCTATTACCGCAGCCGCGCCTCCTACGGCTCATGCGGCCGTTTTGAGTAAGCCTATTCCGGTATCAAAACCTCTTACTATTCCCTTGAGTGGAACCGATAAAGTATTTACCTATCACATGAAGGCAAACGGTGCTCGAGTGGTGTGTGACCCTAAGGCTAATGCTACTTCGTGTGATGTAAGTAAACTCAAGCTTTCCCAGGGGGTACCCTATGAACTGGAACTGACACGACAGTTTGGTGATGATAAGGCAGCTACACTAGTTAGCAAAGAGGTAACTACTCTTTCTGCAACGCACCTTTCTGCGGCGTCAGTTAAGCCGGGGGAAGTAGTTTATGCCAAACCAAAGACATTTGAGTTAGAATTTGATAAAAAAATAACAAAAATAACCCCCAAACTGTATCGTATTGATGATGGTAAACGGGTACCCGTAGCCGTAACGTCTACAATGAACGATAAAAAAGTGCTCCTCACTGTGGCTGATGATCTGGCTCGTTCAAAGGGCTATGAGTTACTTGTCGAAAAACTTGAGGCAGGTGATGGAAGTGGTCTGGAGGCGCCCTATAAGTTGCCATTTACTATGTCGGGGGGCCCAAAAGTAACCAGTGTAAATGTTAATAGAACAGGTGTGCTAATAGGTGCAACAGTAGTCGTAACATTCGACCAGCCATTATCGGAAAAGCAAGATATTAGTAAAATAGTAACCGCTACGGGTGGCGCGGCTATTTCCGGCAAAAAGAACAACCAATTACTCATAACACTCGATGGCGTTCCTAAGTGTGGTGACTTTTCAATAAAAGTGACAAATGATTTGCAGAGTAATTATGACATTGGAGGCAATTCAGCGTGGGATTATGCTGGGCGTACCGTGTGCCATACAGTGGGCACTATCGGATATTCAAGCAAAGGACGGGCTATTAGTGCGTATTACTTTGGAAATGGCCCTTCTACCGTTCTTTATACCGGGGCGATTCATGGTAATGAAATCAGTACAAAATATCTGATGGAAAAGTGGGTTGATGATCTTGAGGCGAACGCCCGTACTATTCCGGCGGGTAAATCGGTGGTTGTTGTACCTCAAATAAATCCTGACGGTGTCGGAAGTAGTGCCAGGGTAAATGCACGCAACGTTGATCTAAATCGTAATTTTGCTACAAGCGACTGGCAGAAGGACATAACCACAGTCAATAACAAGCCTTTCCCTGGTGGGGGCGGTGAGTCGGCTATGTCTGAACCTGAAACGCAGGCTCTTAGCTCTTTGGCGCAGCGACTGCGCCCATCACTTGTGTTGTCGTATCATAGTGTTGGTGGTATTGTTGCGGCAAACCAGGCCGGTTCTTCAAGCGCATTGGCCGGCACTTATTCGCAGCTTAGCGGCTACCGAAACACAACCGGTCAAACTGGTGAAACCTTCGAGTATTCTATTAGCGGCACTGCAGACGATTGGTATGCCGAAAAATTAGGAGTGCCAAGTATATTGATTGAGCTTGGAAGCAGTACTGCTCATCAGTTCAGCCGTAACCAAAAAGCAATGTGGGCAATGTTAAATTCTTAAGAATAAGCGTAGTTGCGGTATAATAAGAGGTAATTATGTGTTTAACGTGTTCGGTGGCGTATGCAACAACAGGGATGGGTTTACTGCTTACAAACAGTGGCGCACCACTCGTTTTGGCGTCAACAAATACTCCTAAAACGATTGTGTCACAAGTACAAACTCTTCAGGAAATTCCTGCAGCGCTAGCAGCAATTAAAACGCCCACACTTGAAGAGCCGGCATGGCTCAAGCAGCAAAACGCGGCTGAAGCGGCCGAACGCAGCGCGGCAGGCACGGCCATGAAGGCCGCTTCAAAGGTGGTCACCTATGATGTCACAAGTAAAGGTATAATTAGTGCCGATATGGCACAGTTTAAGGCGCAAGCGAACGCAACGCTCAACGATTCCCGGGGTTGGGTACGACTAGGGGTAAAGTTTCAAGAAGTGGCATCGGGCGGTATGTTTACCCTGGTCCTGAGCGAGGCAGGTCAAATGACCTCGTTCTCCCCCGGGTGTGGTAGCTACTATAGCTGTCGCGCTGGCAGGTATGTCATTATTAACCAAGATCGTTGGTTGGGTGCTACAGATTCATGGAATCAAGCTGGCGGGTCACCACGTGACTACCGACACATGGTTATTAACCATGAAACAGGGCATTGGCTTGGTCATGATCATGCGCAGTGTGGTGGTGCGGGGCAACCTGCTCCTGTTATGCAGCAGCAGTCTATTAGTCTCCAGGGTTGTACGTTTAATCCTTGGCCAACAGCGGGTGAGCTATGGTCAACACAGTTAGGAATTAAAAAGGCATGAAACTCGCTACCCAGTTTCGTCTTTTTTTACGGCGCCACCGCAAGAAAGTAATCATCACCTCTATTTGCACTGCATTGCTTGCCCTTATAGCGGGATACACTGTATGGAGCATGAATACCTGGAAAGAATATAAGGTAGTTCGTGAGAAGTGGCAAAGTAGTCTGCAGAAGAGTGTTGATACCGCATTGGCTCTCCCGGCGACTAACCATGAAGAGCGTTCTCGTAAGATGACCAAATTTAAAGGTGTTTCAAGCGATATAACTTCTGCAAAGGAGTCGCTTTGTACTATTCCGAGCCTTTTAAGCTGGCAACTTTTCATTGATGGTGTAAAGAGGGAAAAACAAGTGTGTGATCAACAAATCGAAACAGCCGATTCCTTTAGCCTAAAGATGCAAAAAACGATCACCTATCTGGAAAATGAGCAGTATTTAACGAAACTCATCATTTCTTCTGTTGTTTCGCAGGATAAACTAACTGAGGCTTCCTGGGACTCGCAGCCGGCAACGTGGCAAGTAACTGGTGATGCGGTTAAAAAAATGTCCGTTGAGGCCGAATTTACCCCTGTCAAAAATAATGCAGTCGAATTAACGCAGTCTATTCAGTCTGCATGGAAAGCGGTTATTGATGCTCACAAGGCAAAAGACAAATCAAAATACCTTGAGGCCCAAGCTAAGCTTGCCCAAAGCTACGATGCACTGCCACAGCTAGCGGTCAAAAGTACGCAACAATTTGAAACCATAGCTAAGGCCCTGCAAGCGGCATATCAAAAAGCATTTAGCACGGCTACTTCCTAGGCTCATAGATACCATTTAACATAAAAACGACCCATCTCGCAGATAGGGTCGTTTTTATGTTAAATCTAAATTTAGGATTCAAACAGGTGCCTATTTATAATATAGCACCCCTGTGATAATTGCAAATATCTATATGCAATAAAATAATACTTATGTAAATATTGACAAAAAGCATAAGTAATGTTAATATAGATTCATACACATATCACGTGTGAGGTAATAAGCAGAGTGGAGACTTTGCATAAGAGGAGAATAAATTCCCATGGCTGGAAATAAGCTTGGTGGCCAGAAGGCTGCTGCAAAAAACTTAGCAAGAGACCCAAACTTTTACGCAAAGATTGGCGCACGAGGCGGTCAAAACGGTAAGACCGGTGGTTTTGCTTCAAATGTTGTTGGTAAAGATGGTCTTACGGGCGCTGAACGTGCACGTATTGCCGGTGCTAACGGTGGTAGAATCTCACGCCGTAAGAAGGCTTCTACTACGCAAGATGACGTCGCAATGGTTACTTCGCAAGACGATGTAACTCTCGCAGCCTAAATCTATCGCATAATTAAAAATACGCCCGCTATGGGCGTATTTTTAATTATGCAACCGTGTACCGCCGAAGAGCACATATACGGGCGTCATTAACCCGCCATTTACTACTGCAAGCAGGGCATTTGTATTCTGCCTTCTTAACTTCAAACCCGGTCGCCTTGCAGCTGGGGCAGGTACTCCGCGCATGGAGCCAGTTCCTGTAGGTATCAAGAGAGTCTTCTACTTGATCCGTGTCAATAACGACACCGTATTCCCCCGATAAATTTTCCTGCGCATACGTCCACGCCGCTCGTTCCAGCTCAAGCAATCCAACATCACGGGCGTACTCTTTGTGATTTAAAATAGCATGGGATAATTCATGCAAAAAAGAAGCAAGATCTTCGGAGTCTTTTTCGTAAAAAACCGTTTGTTCGTCCGGAGACCACCGGAATTCATCACTCGCAGTAAAAACAAGGTCAGGAAAGTTCGTGGTAACTTTAGCTATCAGCGAGGCTATCAAGGGCATAATAATAACATCCGTATAACACCGCTTCTTCAGGGTGTTTTGCCTGGCGAAATATCGGGCATACAATATGAGGTGGTAACTTTTCGCGTAGTATCATTTCGAGCTGATGTCCAAATTGTTCAAAGTACGTGCCAATACTTCCGCCTACAATAACAATATCGGGCTGGACCATAGGAATAATTGCCAGAAAGCCGCGGCTTATTCTGTCGGCGATTTCTTCCCAGGTCTGCTTGTCTGTAATGTCGCGTGCATAGCTATTGTACGCAGTATGAATTGCCTTGCCGGAGGCAAAACTTTCCCATTCACGGACTTCACCGCTAAATTCAACAAGCATCCGTCCTCCCTCGCTATAGCGAAGGCCCGGGTCGATACGTCCATTTGTAATAACACCCGTTCCAATACCCGTACTTACGGTTACATACAATGAAGACTGCGGCACTGGCTCTAAAATTCGTGTTTCGGCAAGTCCGGCAAGATTGGCATCGTTTTCTATAAGAATAGGGGTGTCTCCCAGTACTCCACTAAGGGCACTGTGCGCATCAAAGTTTTTCCACTTCAAATTATTACACCACACTGCGATGCCATTTTTTACAATTCCAGGGAGCGCAACAATGACCGCCTCAACGGTTTTATCTGCGTATTTTTCTCTCAAAAGAGAACGAAGAACAGTTACGTATTCATCTTGGTTTTTAGGGGTGGGGAAGCGAATAATCTCGCCAATCACACCGTCTTGCTCAAACTGAGTAACCAGTGTTTTCGTCCCACCCGTGTCGACCGTCACTAACATAATTGTAGTGTACCATAAACCGGTGCCTTGCGTGCGAGTGAATAAAACGGTATAGTAAAGAAAAGTAAGTGAGAGGTAATTCATGGTACGAACAAGTCAGGGTGGTTCAGTACTCAGTTTTGTGATAATTGGTGTTATTTTAATCGGGCTGCTGCTTGGAGGCGCTTATTTTGTTTCCCAGCAATCTGCTCAGCCTGAAGATACTGCAGTGCAGCCGCCTACAAGTGCACCGGAGCAGACCAAGCCCTCTCCGGATGAGCCCGCTACACCGCCTGCTCCTGTACGTAAAGACGATAAACCCGCTAATACCCCCGTTACGCCTCAACCGGCAACTCCTTCGGTCACGCACGAGCTTCCTAAAACCGGTACAAAAGAGGTTTTCGGCACGTTATTTGTTCTCGCTATTTTCAGTGCAACAGTCGTTTCGTACGCACGTTCACGCCGCCCCAGTCTCTCGCTTTGACTTGCGTCTCTATCTGGGGTACAATAGAAGCAATCTAGGAGTCTTGTAATACATGTGCTTCTAAGTAATATCAATTAAGGAAGGAGTCTGAATAAGACTTATGGCAACAAACGCCACAATAACAATGGATGATTTGCTCGCATCGCACGATGATAGCGTCAAGCAATTAACAGCAGGTGAAATAATTACAGGGACGGTACTGACACTTCGTAAACACGAAGTACTGATCGACCTTGGCGCACAAGGTGTTGGATACGTTCCACGCCGCGAAGTAGGCTTCTCTCGCGCTCTAAAAGAGGGTGACGAAGTAACAGCAAGCGTTGTTGACGCCGAGCTCGACAATGGCTATTCACTGCTATCACTTCGAAAAGCTGCAAAAGATCGTGGCTGGGAAGAAGTTGCCGTTAAGCTTGAGAGCGGCGATATTATCGAGGTTACCCCCTACGATGCAAACCGTGGTGGACTCTTGGTTGAATACGAAGGTGTTCGCGGCTTCCTGCCTGTTTCACAGCTTTCAGCCGAACACTACCCGCGTGTTGGTAGTAGCGACAAAGATGAAATCCTACAGCGCCTAAACGCGCTTGTCGGCCGATCTCTTAAGGTTCGTATTCTCGACAGTGACCGCAAAGCAAACAAGCTCATCTTCAGTGAAAAAGAAGCTATCAAAGATGGCCTTGCAGAACGCTTTGAAAAACTCAAAGTTGGCGATAAGGTAACCGGTGTCGTAACTGGTGTCGTTGATTTCGGTGTATTCGTTAACGTTGAAGGTATTGAAGGCCTGGTTCACATCTCAGAAATTAGCTGGGAACGCGTAAACAACCCAAGCGACTACGTAAAGGTTGGCCAAACTATCGAAGCGAAAATCATTTCAATCGATAAAGACCGCCTCAGCCTCAGCATCAAGCAGTTGTCGCAAGACCCATGGCTTGATGAAGTCGAGCAGTTCAAGCCTGGTGCTGCCGTTGAAGGCACAGTAACCCGCATTACGCCATTTGGCGCATTCGTACAGATCAGCCCAGCTGTTGAAGCCTTGGTTCACATCAGCGAACTTGGTGATGGTAACGATGTTGATCCAGAAAAAGTCTTTACCTTAAACGAGCGCAAGAACTTCACCGTACTCGATATCGACAAAGACAACCGCAAGATCTCACTGAGTCTTGCCGACAAAAAGAAATAAGTTCTACTCACCAGTAGAACCATAATCCGTCCATCTTAAAGGTGACGGGCAGAAAGGAGTTTTCAATGGGCCAAGAAAAAGTACTTGTTGTCGCCGACTCGATTACCGTTGGCGAACTGGCTGAAACGCTCAATTTGCCCGTTACCAACCTGATTGGTGAGTTGTTTAAAAACGGCATCGTTGCAACCATCAATCAACGAATTGATTTTGAGACCGCTACAATTATCGTTGAAGAGCTTGGGCTTGATGTCACGCTTGAAAAGCGAGCCGCCAGCACTACCACCGAGCGCAAGGTGCACGAACTTACCGATAATGCCGTTACCCGGCCGCCAATCGTTGCCGTTATGGGCCACGTTGACCATGGTAAAACCAGTCTTCTTGATGCTATTTTGCATACAAAAGCCGTTGCAGGAGAGGCCGGCGGGATTACTCAGCACATTAGCGCCTACCAAACCGTTCGCAAGAATCGTCCTATTACATTACTTGATACACCGGGCCACGAGGCCTTTGCAGCCCTTCGTCAGCACGGCGCCACGCTTACTGACGTTGTTGTTATCGTTGTCGCAGCCGATGACGGTGTAAAGCCGCAAACCGTTGAAGCAATCCGCTTTGCACAAAACGCCAATGCAAAAATTGTCGTTGCTATTAATAAAATCGACAAAGAAGCCGCCAATCCACAACTTGTTAAGACGCAGCTTGCTACCGAACATAACCTAAACCCCGAAGAATGGGGTGGTGATACCGTCATGGTAGAAGTAAGCGCAAAAACCGGTCATAATGTCGACAAGTTGCTCGACATGGTACTGCTTGTTGCCGACCTTGAGGAGCTTAAGGCTGACATTGACGTACCTGCTGAAGGACTCGTTATTGAATCACATATGGAAACAGGTCGCGGTTCCGTTGTTGGCCTTTTGGTTGAACAAGGTGAGCTGAAGCCAGGCCACTTTCTTGTAGCTGGCACAGCTTACGGTAAGGTTCGTACCTTGCTCGATTTTACCGGTAAAACCATCAAAAGCGCCGGCCCATCAACACCAGTTACAGTGACTGGTTTTAAAGAATTACCACAATTTGGTGATGTCTTTACGATTGTAAAAAATGAAAAAGAAGCCCGCCACCAAACCGAGATTGCCCGTATTGAACGCGAAAAGAACGCCGCCAGTACCAACGTTACCGGTGCCGATATGCTAAAAATGATGACACAAAAGCATGATGTGCAAGAAGTGAATATTATTGTTAAGGCTGACGTACAGGGCTCACTCACCTCAGTTATGGATAGTCTTCGCCTGGTAGACACCGGCGGTGAGATTAAGCTTCGAATCGTCAGCAGCGGCGTGGGAAGCATTTCTGAAAACGATATTCGTCTTGCGGCGGGCGGTGATATGATCATTTATGGATTCAATGTCGATCTTCCACCTGCAGTCAAACGGCTCGCTATGCGCGACAAAGTACAGGTGCGAATTTTTAAGATCATTTACGAGCTGCTCGATGATGCGCGACAATCCATGGAGGCTATGCTTGCTCCAGAAGTTGTAGAAACTGAAATTGGTGCCCTTACTATTAAGGGAATTTTCCGCACGCTCAAAGAAGAAGTCATTATTGGTGGGGAAGTTACTCGCGGCAAAGCTATGCCAAACGTTCTTGCACGTGTAAAGCACAAAGATGAGCAGCTGGCCGAAGTAGAAGTAACCAAAGTGCAGCGCCAGCAACAAGAAGCCAAAGAAGTGTTCGAAGGCGAAATGTGTGGGCTATCACTTAAAACTAATAAAAAGCTCCTTCTTGAAGAAGGCGACACGGTTGAATTCTTTACCCGTGAATTGGTAAAACGCACCTTAAAGTAGGACTCAATGAAACGTAATCAAGCAAAACCCTCTCATAGTGAGAGGGTTTTGCTTGTTCGTGCATCGAGACCCGTAGCTCTAAGTTGTGCTAGTGCCATGCTATTGACTTTATGTAAAAACTATGATAACATTACACTATAAAAGAACAAAAATAACTAAATAAACATAAAAACGAACTTACCGAAAAGACTTCAACGAAAGGATACATCATGACTGTACGCGAAAAATTTGGAACTGTCCGAGAGAAAATTGGAAATAGCGCCGCTGGAACTAAAATTTCAGAGAGGCTTGAAAACCGCGCTACAAAGCGCGCTGAAAAGACTGCCGAAAAACGTCAACAAGATTACGAAGAACTTGCACCACAGATTGATGCGCGTACTGCTGAACTTCGCTCTGAAGTTGCAGTTGGAGCTGAGGCAGCAGCTCCAGCATACGCAAAGAGTAAGGCTGATGAGCTACGGGCTTACATTGACAAGCTTGAAAATGCAAACACTACTAAGATGAGTTCTGAACAGCTAGATGAGCACGTAGAGAGTTTGTCAAAAACAGAGACCGCCTTATCGGATCTCACAGACCTAGATGAAGATGGACAAAAAGAACTATATCTTAATAACGGGCTTGAATCAGACATGGCGCGCATGACGCAGGAAGCTCGTACTAAATATGCAGAACAACTTGCGGCACGCATGGACAATACCCTTAACTTTAAAAAGGGCACAAAAAAGCAGCTAAATGCGGCACATGTAGAATACATGGCTGTTATGGGTCTTCGTACTGAGGCAATCGAAGCCTCTATCGATGATGCAGATCCCGATAAAGCCTTAAAAGTCCGCGAAGCAAAGCTTAACTTTATGCTTGGCGCACCTGCTGACCCCACTGACCCTACTAGTGAGGCTGGTTTTGGAGAAAAGTCTAGGCTTGAAGTGAGCGTTGCAAATCAGCGTAAATTACTAAGTGGTCTTTATGAAAAGAACGAAGATGGCAAGATAGAACGTACTGAAAACGGTATCTGGCGAGAAGCAGCAGGTCGTACTTGGCGCAAATGGTCTGCCGAAAAAGGCTGGAAAGGTAAGGCTAAAAAACTTGGCATGGCTGCCGCTGGTGGAGTCCTTCTTGGTCTCGGTGCTGGTGTGTTTGCAGGTGCCGGACTTGCAGCTGCTGGAATTGCCGTTGGTACCTCGAAAGCACTACGTGCTGCTGGAACATCAAAGCTTGAAAAAGCCGCAGGTCGCTCTGGAGCTGAAGAAGATGCTCATGATTGGATGGATCGTTATGAACAGGATCGCATCGCTATGCAAAATGACCCCTCTGCAACGGATGAAGATCTTGACCGTAGCCTATGGGATATTCGTGATCGTACGAATGAACTTAATAAAACCCATAAACGGACTACCGCTGTAATGGGCGCAACTGCCTTAGTTGCCGGAGCTACTGCTGGACACGTCCTAAACTCATTTTTGGATGGAAATGGTGGTGCTATTGGTAAAACCTGGAGAAATATCTTCGGTGGCGATACGGTTAACGCAACGTCTGGCCCTGGCGGTCACGATACCGGAATTAACAATGGTAATAAGCCTACTGGCGCTAACGTGGGTGATGGTAGCCGTACTAATCCTCCAGTTAAGGGTGGCGGAGTCATTGACACTAATCCCAACGGTGTTAATTCATCGGCTGCAGACACCAACGGTGCAGCTTCAACGCCCGAGCACGTTGTTGACAAGTCTGATATGAAGGGCAGGTGGGTTGAGCAAGTATATCGTGCTGAAGGCCTAAGCCCTAAAGACTACATTGCTCATGGTAACGCGGCTATTTCTGGCGGAGACCTCGAAAAGGTAACCGGTGGTAATGGTACGTTCCACTACCGACTTACACCCCATGCAATGAAAGACCTTGGTTTGACCAATACTTCAAACTACTCTGCTACTTCTACCGAAAACGTCATGAAAGTACTTGCTAAGTACTCGGATGGTGAAGTAAAGATAGGGTAAGACTAGCACGGTTCTTCCCTGAGTGATAAAATAAAAACAATTCTTAACGGAAAATAAAAGGTACTATATGTTCGATTATCAATATGACAAGGCTCAAATAATCCGCGACCTCGGCATTGAGGCATCAGATGAAGCATTTAAGACTCACGTGTTAGCACGAATCGACCAACTACTCGATGACAAAATGAAAAACCGTGTCGAGAACGAATTAACGGACGATGAAATGAAAGCATTTAGTGAGGCCGAAAGTCGTGAAGCAGCGCAAGCAGTGTTACGAGAATTTCTCCCCGACATTGATGATATCTACAAAGAAGAATTTGAAGATATCATGGAAGACCTAAAGGCTACCTTAAACGCCTAAGCCATACTAAAAATATACCACCGGTTCGTTAAGAATCGGTGGTATGTTAAAATAATAGCAAGATAGATACACACAAACGTAGTATAGGGGAAAGCAAATGTTTCAATTAGATGATAAGTTTCTACAAGAACTTGGATTAGACCAACTGCCAGAAGATCAGAAACAGGCGTTTAAAGAGCACATTTATAGTGAACTGGAGCTTCGCGTAGGTGTTCGGCTCTCAGAAGGCTTAAGCGATGAACAGCTGGCTGAGTTTGAATCTTTCGTTGATCGTAATGATGAAAAGGTTCGAGCCTGGATAGCAATTAACAGTCCTGATTATACGAATGACCAAGCCTATGTTCAGCTTCGCGCTAATGCCCCCCAGGGTACTGATGAAGCGGTGCTACTGGCTGAGTATGCCTCTTTAAAGTGGCTAGGGCTTAACCGTCCAAATTACCGTGAGGTTGTGGCACAGGTTCTTGAGGAACTAAAGCGCGAAATTGTTGGTAATCGTGACGCAATTCTCGGTGACACCAATACAAATCAAGCTGCGTAACCGCGAAGGAATGCTTCGGCATTCATGTGTTTGCCGCTTGGGGCGATAAGCTCATCAACAGACAAATAAGCACCGTCCTGGCATTTAAAGTCGAGCGGTGTTTTTTGTGTGGCTGACACGTGGGCCTTTGTAACTATAAGGGTGTAGTCGCCAAGCATCAGTTTGCTTTTTGGAAATCCTAGATGTGCACGAATAATTTGTTCGGCTTTTTTAGCAGAAAGGCGGCCAAGATCAAGTTGGGCATCATCTTTTTGAAGGAGCTGGCAATAAGTAGCTTGATTTTCGTCTTGCTCGGTAGGGTGCAGTGAGTTATCGAGGATACTTGGCAGGGTTTCGAGCAGTAGATCAGCGCCCATGTTAGCGAGCGTATGATAGAGTTCAGGCTGAGTTTCAGTGCCTGTTAAAGGGTATTGCTTGACCGTATACACGGGTCCGGCATCCATTTTTGCTGCGAGCTGCATGATTGAAACACCAGTGGTCGCGTCTCCGTTTTTGATAGCTGATTCAATGGGTGAGGGGCCGCGGTACTTCGGCAAAAGAGAGGGATGTACATTAACAATTCCAGGAGTAAAGAGATTGATAATACTTTGGGGGATAATTTTTCCGTAGCTTACGAGTACACCAGCCACTTCGCCCAGCTTAATAATATCTTCGCGAATATCGATAAGTTTTTGTGGTTGCCAAACGGGTATATTGTGACGGTTTGCAAGTACTTTGACGCTTGGAGGGGTAAGGTGCTGGCCGCGTCCCTTTTTGCTGTCTGGCTTTGTAACAACGGCGGCAATAGTATAGCCGGCTTCAATGAGACCGTCCAGGGCCGTAAGACTAAATTCCTCAGTTCCAAAGAATATGATTGTTTTTGATGTGCTCGTCATAATTAAGAGGTTGCAACTCGCCTTTCTCATCGAGGGTGTAAAATGCATCTGTTATATCGCGAATATGATCAATAAAAACAATACCATTAGTATGATCGATTTCATGTTGGATGACACGTGCCAAAAAGCCTTCGGCTTTAAAGCGAACTTCTTTGCCTTCAAGATCGAGCGCCTTGACGCGTACTTTTGTGTAGCGTGGAACCATGCCGTAGACGCCGTTAACACTGAGGCAGCCTTCGTAATCTTGAATAAGTTCGCCTTCGTACTTTACGATTTCAGGATTAAGAAGAGCAGTAAAATCACGCGTTGCTTTGTCCTCAAAATTACTACGGATAATGACGACCCGTTCAAGGTGGTCCACTTGTACGGCAGCAAGAGCGGCGCTAATTTCGTGAGGACGGGAATCTTCCCAGTCAAGAGAGGCAAGTGTCATGTTATCGATAAGTTTTACGATATCATCAGTAATAACGTGTACTTTTGTGGATTTGGTGCGTAAATTCGGATTGGGAAGTGTAATAATGTCTTCTTTTTTCATTACGCTCTATTATAACAGATGGAAAAGCGATTATTTAAAGAAGACTGAGCGGATCAAGTTCGAATTGCCAGTGCGTTGCTGGCACATGCGGCAAAAGGTCGGTGAGTGAAGAGCGTTTAGGTGATTTTAGAACCAATTGCCAGCGGTAGGTATCGCGTTGACGTTCATAAAAAGCGGGGGTAGGGCCTAGAATCTGAACATGTGCCGGGATTTTTGTACGCAGCTGGGCGGCTAGTTTTTGTGCGTTCTTAATGGCTGCTGCTTCCGTTTTATATATGCACGTTAGCTTAAGAAGATACGTAAAAGGTGGAAAATTAGCTTGGTGACGGGTAGCGATTGTTTGTGCATAAAAATGTGTATAGTCTTGAGCCAGCCCATCGATCACTGCCGGGTGCGTGGGCTGGTAACTTTGTACGATGACGCTTGTAGGGTGGTGTGACCGGCCAACTCGCCCGATTACCTGAGCAAGCAGCTGAAAGGTTCGCTCGCTTGAGCCGTAGTCGGGAAGGCTAAGCCCGGCATCTGCTTGAATAACGCCTACGCTACGGAGCTTTGGCAGGTCAAGCCCTTTGGCAATAACCTGCGTGCCAATAATAATATCGATCTCGCCGTTATAGAGTTCTTTGTATTTTTTTTCAACGGATTCACCGGTTTCGCTGTCGCCGTCAAAACGAGCAATGACGTTATCGGGGAACAGCTTGCGGATCTCTGATTCGATTAGCTTTGTGCCGATGCCCTTATGAAGAATATTACTTGATTTACATTCTGGACAACTGGTAGGAACCTTTTCGGTCAGTCCGCATATATGGCAGCGAAGATGATGAAAGTCAGCGTGCAACGTAAACGGAATAAAGCAGCGCGGGCAAATTGCCGACCAGCCACAGTTTTCGCAAAGAGTAGTGCTAGCACTGCCACGGCGGTTATGGAAGATAAGTGCTTGGTTGCCTGCCGCCAGTGTTTCTTGGATCTGAACTAGTAATTTATCCGAAAGGAAACGGTGCTGTTTGAAGTGAGCGCGCTTGGTCATGTCAACCAGTGAAATTGTTGGTTCAACCGCATCTTTTTTGGCGCGCTGGCTCATGCGAATAACTGGTCGCTTCGATTGTTCTGCAAGATAATAATCGGTGATTAGCGGAGTAGCGCTCCCCAGGATAACTTTTGCCTGGTGATATTTGGCCAAGATACTTGCCGCTCTTAAGGCTGAGTAACGAGGGGATTGCTCTTGTTTAAAGCTTGGTTCGTGTGCTTCATCGATAACAATTAGCCCTATGTGCTTAGCGGGAAGAAACAGCGCAGACCGTGGCCCTACGATAACTTGCGGATGATTGCTGGTAAGGACTTCGCGCCATGCTCCGTGACGTTCGGCTTCGGTTTGGCGTGAGTGGGTAAGGACGATGTCGTCAAAGTGCTGTGAGAATTCATCAACGAGCTGAGAAGTAAGAGCGATCTCTGGCACAAGAATAATAACGGACTTGCCGCTTGCAAGTGTTCGTTTTGCCATCTCTATATATACTGTTGTTTTGCCCGAGCCCGTAATGCCATGAAGAAGAGCTGAACCTGGTGACATATCCTCGAGTGTTTTAATTGCCGACACCTGTTCGGAAGTGAATACATTTTTTGTTCGGTCGCGCAATTGAGGCCGAACCTCGGTTTTTCGTTCACGCCGATTTTTTTGCAGACCACTAGGTAATAAGGTTTGTAAAACAGTTGCAAAGTGAGTCACGTAGTAGTCGCTTACCCAAAAAGCCAGTGCAATAAGTGCATCCGGAATAGGTACCTCTTCTATAAGGGATTTTATTGGTTTTGTGTCATAAGAAGGCTTGGAAACTTCGCGAAGTACAATACCGATCATGGTTTTTTTGCCGATTTCTATGGTAACAAGTTGTCCCGGCAAAAAAGGTACCTCTGAGCTATAGGTAAAAAACACGCTATTGGTGCGTACAATTTGATTTGGGGCCACCTCATAGTAGTGCATAGTTATTAGTATACTGCTAAACTGAAAGTATGTATTTTGAAAGTCGTGCCCAGGCTGGGCAATTACTGGCTAAGCGGCTGGAGGAGAAGTATCGCTACGAGAACTGTGCGGTCGTTGCTCTTAGTGACGGGGCCGTACAGGTAGGTGAGCAGATTGCCCGTGCGCTTCACTGTATTTTGACCATGCTTCTGATTGAAGATATTCAGGTGCCCGGTGAGGATGTAAGTTTTGGCGGGGTGTCGCAAAGTGGCGGGTTTACCTATAACGGCATGTTTAGCGCCGGTGAAATAGAAGAGTACGCCAGTGAGTTTCACGGCTACCTCGAGGAACAGAAGCGAGAGGCCTTTCAAAGAATCAACCGATTGCTTGGTGACGGCGGAATTATCGATAATGATATGCTTCGTGACCACACAGTTATTCTGGTGGCTGATGGTCTTGATAACGGCGCATCACTTGACGTTGCAGTAGATTTTTTAAAGCCAATCCGTATTAATAAACTGATTGTAGCAACACCTGTGGCGAGTGTTTCGGCGGTCGACAAGTTACATATGCTGGCCGATGAATTGCATGTACTTGATGTGAAGGAGAACTTTATGGGAATCAATCATTACTATGAGCAGAATGACATACCATCCCACGAGGAAACGATTGCTAAAATTAACCAGATTGTATTGAATTGGCACTAAATTCATTGAAAAGATGATGTAAAAAGTGTAGAATAAAAAGCAACGGAAGAGAGAGTGGAGTTAAATAAAGGAAGATATGCTAGACGTTTTTATAACCTCAAGGGTGCGACGAAAAATTGTAGTTGTGTACGCCAAATATCCTGATTTTCATACGCATGTTCGTGGTCTTGCAAAGCTAATCAAGGAAGATCCTGGTAACATTCAACGTGAACTGAAGCGGCTCGAAAAAGTTGGATTTTTAACCAGCGAAAAACAGGGTAATACGAAGATTTATTCAACGAATAAACAGTTTCCTATTTTTAAGGAACTGCAAAGCATCGTGATTAAATCGCAGCAGCACGCTGGGCGCCCAAAGCGTTCATCTGCTGATATGTAATGACACTGTTTGAGCAATTACTCGAGGCCCGCGGGCTTAACGATAAAGACAAGAAGGCGCTATTTTTGTCACCTCGCTACGAGGCACGGCACGATCCTTTTTTGTTACCAGATATGCAAAAAGCGGTTGATCGCTTGGTACTTGCGCGCGAAAAACAAGAACGCATTACTATTTATGGCGACTACGATATTGACGGCTTAACGGCAACAACCGTTCTTTTGGACGCGTTTGATTCTTTTGGCTTTGAACACGTTGATGCATTCATTCCTAACCGGTTTGTAGAGGGGTATGGCCTGACGGTAGATGCGGTTGAAAAAATAGCGGCTGCAGGCGCACAGTTAATTGTGACGGTAGACTGCGGCAGCTTAAGTGAAAAAGAGATTATTCGTGCGAATGAATTAGGGGTTGATGTGATCGTAACAGATCATCATAACGTTGCCCCTACTCAACCACCGGCAGTAGCCGTCATTAACCCAAAGCGCCCCGACCATGAGTATCCATTTATTGATTTGGCAGGTGTCGGCGTGGCTTTTAAATTAGTTCAGGCGTTGCAGACCAAGCTTGAGGGGTTGCCGTTTGGTCACGAAAAATGGCTGCTTGATTTGGTGGCACTTGGTACTGTTTGTGATGTTGTGACGCTTGTTGACGAGAACCGTGCCAATGTATTTTGGGGGCTAAAAGTTCTGTCAAAAACGCGCCGGCCAGGATTGAAGGCCTTAATGGCAGTCGCAAAAGTTGAACCCGAAAAAGTGAATGCCAGGAGCTTGGGGTTTGGTTTGGGTCCACGCATGAATGCTGCGGGTCGGCTTGAAACGGCGCAGTATGCACTTGATATGTTGCGAGCGGGCGAGCCGCTTTTGGCACTGGAAAAGGCACAACAGCTTGATACGCTAAACTTGGCTAGGCGTAGCGATCAAGACAAGATTTTTAAGGCCGCACTTGAGCAGGCAGAGGTATTTAAGGATGATCCGGTGTTAGTGGTAAGTCACCCGGACTGGAACCACGGCATTATTGGTATTGTTGCGGCAAAACTACTGGAAAAGTATAAAAAACCTGCGTATGTACTGCAAGAAATGGGCAGCGAGACCAAAGGCTCGGCCAGAAGCTATGGCGATTTCAGCGCGGCCGATGCTATTCGAGCGAGTGACGATATTATTACCAAAGGCGGTGGCCACAAACTAGCGGCTGGCGTAACGCTACCAACCGAAAATGTAGCTGCCTTTCGTGCACGGGTAAATGAATTTTACAAGTCGCAAAAACTTGTCGGACAAGCCGATTTGCTGCTACCAAAAGCTGAACTGACGCTGGATACGTTTTCCGGCGTGGACGAAGCGCTGCTTGCTGAGCTTGAACAATTGGAACCTTTTGGTAATGGCAACCCAGAGCCTGTCTTTAAAGCCAGCAATCTTTTAGTGACCAATCAGCAACGTATGGGAGCAGATGCGCAGCACGTCAAACTTGAACTTCGAGATAGTAATAAAAAAACAATGCAATTTTTAGCATTTAGCGCACCCGACCATTTTTTCGTAGAACCAGGCGAGTACGTGACCGTATGGTTTCAGCCAACGGTGAATGAGTGGCAGGGAAGGCGAACGGTTGAGGGACGCCTATTACATTTGGAACGTGAGTAGATTGCTTGTGAAGTATTTCAGGTATTGTGATTTATTATCTTTGGTAGTTTAATGAAAAAACAATATCAATCTCTTTGAAGATAGAAGAGCGGTGATACGTACAGCGGAGACGGCTTGAACGGAAGGCGATAAGTACGCTGAGATTCCTCAAGAAGGGAAGCGAAGATATGTATCCAGAACTCGATGGTCAGAGACATTACATTTATCTCAGTGGAATACCTGAAGTAGGCAAACGAGGAGAAATTCTCGAGACAATCAGGAAGAAAATAAAGAGATTTTTTACTGGTTGCAGGTTTGATGCGGTTACGTTTGAGATTGAAGATGGTTCCCCGGTGTTGGGTGTCTACTTCACTTCCGACCCCGACTTGCGAGAACATCTTCTGCTCAAAGCCCAGGAGAGCCTTGAAGTAATCAGGAAGGTTAAGTCTGTCGTTAGAGAGGTCATACCTCATTTGCTGTCTTCCGATTCGTAATTTCTGGCCCGCTTTGAAGTTGAGCTGATGAAGATTTATTTTCATCTAACGCTCCTTCGGGGCGGGCTCAACTTTTGTCCAAGCCTTTAAGTGGTTGCACCGAAAGCTTTTCTCTGTTACAATACATCCCATATGGTACAAGTAACACGTAAAGATGAACGCGAAGCGAACGAAAATATTATTCGTCGTTTCAACCGCAAGGTTTTGCAAAGCGGTGTATTGGCACAGGCTAAAGAGTCTATGCGTTTCAAGAAACCCCTTAGCAAGCCCGAGCGTCGTGCGAAGGCGATTATTCGCAAAGAGCGCAAAGCTGATAAATTAGCTAAAGCCCGTTTGGGGATCCGCTAATTCATGGCGCTAAAGCAGCGCATAACTGACGATCTTAAAGCCGCTCTTTTGGGCGGCGATCGTTTTGCTACCCAAACGCTTCGTGGGCTTAAAGCGGCTATTTTAAATGAAGAGGTGGCGCAGTCTAAACGAGACGAAGGCCTGAGCGACCCGGAAGTTGAAAAAATTGTTGCAAAAGAAGTGAAAAAGCGTAATGAAGCCGCGGCGCTTTATGATCAAAATATGCGTCAGGATTCTGCAGCCGATGAACGTCTTGAGGCGGAAATTATTGGTGTTTATTTACCGCAACAACTAACGGAAGCTGAACTTAAAACCGTGGTTGACGCAAAAGTAGCCGAGCTGGGTGCGACAGACGCGAAAATGATGGGCCAGGTTATCGGTGCAGTGAAAAAAGAAGTTGGCACTACTGCCGATGGTGCAATAGTTGCGCGGCTAGTTAAAGAAGCGTTGAGCTAAAACAAAAAAGGAGCTATGGATGATCGTATTTTTTGGTCCGGCAGGTGCTGGTAAGAGTGTGCAAGGGCAGATGCTTGCGGCACGTCAAGGGTGGCGTTGGCTGAGTGCCGGGCAGCTACTTCGTGATACGCACGATATTGAACTTATAAAAGAAATGCAAACCGGCCAACTGGTTAATACCGAAAAAGTAAATGCCCTTATGGGTGATGCATTGGCGCGTGCCAAAAACATGAACCGGGTTATTTTAGACGGCTTTCCTCGCGAACTCTCACAGGCAAAATGGCTTGTTGCTACGCAGCCTCAGCATGAGCGTTCAATTCAGCTTGTAGTAGTGCTTGAAGTACCACGCAGTGAACTGCTAAAGCGTATTGAAGTACGTGGGCGAGTTGACGACACGCCAGAGGCTGTTGATGAGCGTCTAAAGATTTATCGGACTGAAATGTATCCGATTTTGAGCTACCTTACTGAACAGGGCGTGAATATTGCACATATTGATGGAACGGGTACTGTTGGGCAGGTTCATGACCGTATTATGGAAGAACTGGTGGCATGCAAACTGGCATAAAAACACCAGAGCAAATCGAGGCAATGCGCGAAGGCGGAAAGTTGCTTGCGACTATTTATGATGGGCTAAAAAAACAGATTCAGGTAGGTATGACGGGCCTTGAAGCGGATGCCTGGGTAGCGAATGAAATCGTGCGGTTAGGTGCAATTGCAACCTATAAAACGTCTGAAGTTAATTTTCCAAACGTCATTTGTATTAGTATAAACGATGAAATCGTACACGGTATTCCAACCGATTATGCCTTTGAAAAGGGCGATATTGTTAGCTTTGATCTTGTCATTACCTATAAAGATATGAAGACGGATTCGGCCTTTACGATGGTTGTTGGTGAGGCACCAACGGGTATAAAAAAGCATTTATTGAACTTTACCGAGCGCAGTTTATATGCAGGAATCGATGCCATTACTGGACCGGTTTATACAGGTGATATTGGTGCGGCCGTAGAAAAAGTACTAAGTGATGGCAAACTAGGGATTGTGCGTGATTTAGTGGGCCATGGCGTAGGGCTTGAGATGCACATGCCACCTGAGATTCCAAATTATGGCAAAAAGGGAACTGGCGTGCTACTAAGGCCCGGTGACACGATTGCGATTGAGCCAATGGCAACGCTTGGCAAGGAACGTATTAAAACCGATGCGGATGGCTGGACGATACGTACGCAAGACGGTAGTTTGGCGGCTCATTTTGAGCATACGGTTTTAATTACAGATACTGGCGCTGAAATTTTAACACAGCTATGACTTATTCTCTCAACCACAGACTTCAATCACGTTGAAATTTGTGGTTGAGAGAGACAGAGAAGTTACAGATATCCCTTTCAACCGATCAATACTTCTTAGTGGCGGGTAATTCACTACTGCTCGTAGTTAACTACATGAACGGCCGAGGCACGAACATCGCGGTTTTGGTCAGAGCGAATCGCCCGCACTGGTGTTATTTTTTTGTAGCTGACATTACTGTCGATGAACCACTTCTTTGCCCTATCGGCGTTGAGCCTTTTGGCGATGTACTCGTACAGTTCGCGAGCAAGGTCAAGGCGGCGGATCTGGTCGGTGTCAGGTAGCAATAGTGCATTCTTCTTCATCCAGCTATTGACGTCACTGTATTGTAGCGCTCCGGTCAGTGTGAACACTAAGGTCTGTCCGATCCTGTCACACAGTGCTTTGACACGCTCGCTGACTGGATCATTCCTCCAGCGCTCATCGGACATTGCAGTCTCCTCTGTCTCGTGTCACGGGCATAGTATCCTGTGACGGTTGTATGAAAGTCTGGTATCGTTAGGACTAAACTTAACAAATTATATTATACTTTTAGAATACAAATCCATGCAAGCTGTCGGTTAAGGGGCATGGGTGTTGTTGGGCCTCGCTGGCAACGGGGCGGCAAGTGCTAGGCAAAACGCTCCATAAGCGTTATACTTTTACATATGCAAGAAACATCTCGATACGCAGTCGGTATAGATATCGGTACGACAACTGTTCGCTGTGTTGTTGGACATCTCGATGCCACGACTGGCGCTCCTACTATTGTTGGCGTTGGCCAGGCTCCAAACAGTGGTATGCGAAAAGGTATCGTGGCTAATCTTACTGGCCCGGCGCAAGCTATTGATGATGCGCTCGGTGAAGCTGAGCGTATGAGTGGCTACCAGGTTAATGCGGCATCTATTAGTATTAATGGCGCGCATATTTTAAGCACAAAGGCCGATGGTATGATCGCTGTAGGCGGTATGGATCATGAAATTACACCGCAAGATTTGGCACGCATTGAAGAAGTAGCTACACTTGGAAAAGTGCCGGCAAACCGTGAAATTCTTGAAGTTGTGCCTCATAGTTATCGGCTTGATGGCCAGGATAACATTAAAGACCCGCTTGGTATGACGGGAAATCGTCTGGAAATTAGCGCAAACGTTGTGTCGGCTTTAGCGCCGCATCTTAGTAATCTGCAGCGATCGGCTGAAATGGCCAAAGTAGAGCCACGGACTATAACACCGGCTATTTTGGGGGCTGCCAGGGCAGTTCTTAGCGAGCAACAGATTGAAAATGGTGTTGCTGTAGTTGATCTTGGCGGTGCAACAACCAGTATTGCCATTTTTGAAGAAGGCGACCTGCAATACGTTGCTGTCATTCCGGTAGGTGGCGTAAACATTACCAACGACCTTGCGATCGGCCTTAAAACCGACCCTGAAATTGCCGAAAAGGTAAAACTGGCTAACGCTACGGCCGTAACGCGAAAAAATGATGAGCGTATTTCGATAAAAATTGAAAAAGAAACCCATAATTTTGATTCGAGTGATGTTGATGAAATTGTCGGGGCTCGGCTTGATGAGATTTTTGATGCAATCCAGAAAGAATTAAAGAAAGCTGGCCGTGCTGGTAAACTGCCGAGTGGTGTAGTGCTAACGGGTGGTACGGCAAAAATAAAGGGAATCGCAGAATACACTAAAGAAAAACTTGGTTTGGCAGCCCGAGTGGGAAAATCGTCAGGCTACGGCGGGGTTGCCGATAACATTGAAGAGCCCCAGTTTGCAACAGTCGTTGGCTTGATGCTGCTCGATTCTCAAGGGGCAACAAACGCTCATACTCCGCAAAAGTCCGGCGGTGGAAGTAAGGCTGCGATCAAAAATGCTGGAGGAGTTATCTCTAAATTCCTGGACAAGTTTAAGGCGTAATTTGTTTTTAAATAATAAATGTTATACTAGATAAGAATAGAATATCGGGGGAGACTATAATTCCATGCCGGAAGTGAAACCAAGTGAAATTCAGACATTTGCAAGTATAAAAGTTGTTGGTGTCGGCGGAGCCGGCGGCTCGGCTGTCAATCGCATGAAAGATGCAGGCCTTGCTGGCGTCCAATTTATTGCAATGAATACAGACGCGCAGGCGTTACATAACTCAAAAGCTGACATGAAAATCCATCTTGGCCATTCGACCACGAATGGCCTTGGTGCGGGTGCAGACCCTGCAACGGGCGAGGCGGCCGCTAATGAATCGCGTGATGAAATACGTGATGCTATTGAAGGTGCCGATATGATCTTTGTAACCATTGGTGCTGGCGGTGGTACCGGAAGTGGTGCCGGGCACGTGGTAGCAGAGGTTGCCCGTGAACTTGGTATCTTGGTTGTTGGTGTCGCAACGAAACCATTCAGTTTTGAAGGTGAAAAGCGCCGTCAAAACGCCGACTGGGCAATTGCACAGCTTGGCCGCCAAGTTGATACGCTTATTACGATTCCAAATGATCGCTTGCTTCAAACGATTGATCGCCGTACGCCGCTTCTTGAAACCTTTAAGATCGCTGATGATGTACTTCGTCAGGGCGTACAGGGAATTTCAGAGCTTATTACCGAACACGGCCTTATTAACCTCGACTTTGCCGATGTAAAGGCGATTATGAGTAATGCTGGTTCAGCGCTTATGGGTATTGGACGCGCTAGTGGTGATGACCGTGCTGCACAAGCCGCCCAACAGGCTATTGAGTCGCCGCTTATTGAAGTGTCTATAGATGGCGCCAAGGGTGTTCTCTTTAATGTAACCGGCGGTTACGACATGAGTATGAGTGAAATCCAAGAGGCGGCCGAGATAATTACAAGTGCCGTTTCACCAGATGCAAACATCATTTTTGGTGCCACGCTTAAACCTGAACTTGAAGACGAACTGATCATTACGGTTATTGCGACTGGTTTTGATAGTGCGTACTTCCATGAACAGGCAGCACAGCTGGAAACACCAAAAACAGGGAATGCGACAACTGTTTCTTCATCTGAGCCCGCTGTAAATGATACGGTTGACGTTGAGGCGATTAACATGGATCTTGATCAGTCGGAGGCTGCCGCAGCTTTTGCCGATGACACGCCACCCAACGATATTTGGAATAATCCTCCCGAGGAAGATGATGAATCCGATACGCCTGCCTTCCTTCGCCGCCGCAAGAAAAATAAGCAATCAGATGAGTCTTAGGAAGCTACTAAGCAATGAATTCGAAGTATAAGATAGGCGACAGTCGAGTTATTGAATCTCGTGAGGCGGCTGACGGTCAAACGATTCGCCGCCGCCGTGAATCACTTGATGGCAAGCACCGGTTTACTACCTATGAGCGTGTTGAGCGACCTAATCTAGAAGTAGTAAAAAAAGACGGCTCACATGAGCTTTTTGATCGCGATAAGCTAACAACGGCCATAAAACGCTCTGTTGGAAAGTTCTTTAGTTCTGAACTAGAGGTTGAAGAGATAATCAACCAGGTAGAGAACGCACTGTACGATCTTGGTGAAAGTAAAGTGACGTCACGCCAAATTGGTGATCTCGTATTGGATGAGCTGGCTGTACGCAATGAAGTTGCCTACGTTCGATTTGCAAGCGTGTACCATGAGTTTAAGACGCTTGATGAGTTTGAAGAAATTTTGCAGCTACGCCGCAGAAAGTAGGAACGAGTTATGAAAACAGTTGTCGTGTATAAAGATGAAACCGACTACGCACGCGAGGTAACCGATTACCTGCGTGATTTTCATCGCCAAACGGGCCACGAGCTTGAAACGATCAACCCGGATACACCAGATGGTGCTACGTTTTGTCGTACTTATGACATTGTAGAATATCCAAGTATGGTTGCTATCAGCGATGATGGGTCATTGCAAAACCTTTGGCGTGGTCTGCCACTACCTACTATTACAGAGGTGAGTTATTATGTTTAGCTTTGGTAAAAAGAAACAAACACTCGAAAATTCTAATAAATGGATATTTGGAACGATGCTTGTTTTTGGCCTGGTGGGTCTTGCGGCAAGTTTTGTGCTTGCTGTAGAAGAATTTCACCTTTTGAAAAACCCCAATGCAATATTGTCGTGCTCCATTAATACTGTGCTCAACTGCTCGACCGTAATGGAGACCTGGCAGGCAAGCGTATTTGGCTTTCCAAATATGTTTATTGGCCTCATGGGATACCCTATCGTTGTTACGGTGGCAATTGTTGCGCTTACGAAAGCTAAACTACCGCGCTGGTTTTGGATAGTAGCAAACGTTTGCTACCTTTTGGCTGCGCTATTTGCCTATTGGCTCTTTTTTAACAGTGTCTATGTTATTGAAGTGCTTTGTCCGTGGTGCTTGATTGTGACGTTTGTAACAACAATCATTCTGGCTACACTGACACACTATAACCTAAGGGAAAATGCATTTAAACTCAGTAAACATGTTAATAATACAGTACAGGAGATGCTCAAAAAGGATATTGGCAAGCTACTGACGGCAACCTGGATAGTATTACTCATTGCACTGGTATTCGTAAAATTTGGCGAGAGTCTATTTGCCTAGAAAGAGAAGCTTAGCGCGCAGTGTGTGTAGTTGGTTTTTATGACAGAATTTATACGATATACTCCTGAATCAGAAACCACACCAGAACGATACTTTTGGGATAATTTTATTCGATCTATAGGGGCCATTGCGGAGGTATCTACTAACGAGGATTCTCATGAGCATGACCCTGTAGATATGACGGATACTTTAACACAAATGCAATATGAAACAGAGGAAGATGCTTTAACTCTGCTATATAACTACACAACACAGCTGGTTGTGGCACCTGGTCAGTCGAGTAAACTTGAGGCGGTGGAGTCATTCTTGGTTGCTAATGGTTTTATCGAGTCTGAGTAGAGGGCTTTTGCTTATTTACCTACATTTTTTGGCTATGCCCCCATCTTAGGAGAGGGTAATTACCTAAGTCTCAAAACCCTCCCCTAAAGTAAAAAGACGCGATATACTTTCCTTGTTAACCTTCTAAAACCAACAAGGAGAAAAATATATGCGTCTTTTACGTGCTCATCATATCAAGAATTTAATTACAGTACTAGATGTTTTGCTTCCGCAGGCGGCGGCCAACCTGAAGGGTGGCTGTCCGGTGATCCTTCATCAAAATGATCTCATTGCGCTCCTGTTGTTTAGTACGTTCGTTGCGCCGCAACGAACACTCAGGGGCATCTACCGCTGGGCACAAGCGTCTACTACCGGCGGTTCCAGCTGTCCTCATACAGGTCACGGGTGAGGAAGTGCCACCAGGCACTTCCCGTGATGCTCACCGTTCTTCAACGGCTCCTCATATGTACCGCACCACTTCGGTTCATCGATTCCACCATGTTGCCCATCTGCCGCCTGGTCCGTGCCAACCGCCACAAGGTAGTCAAAGTATTGCCGCCTTCGGCAAGAACCACCAGGGCTGGGTGGTATGGCTTTAAGCTGCATGCCACCTCAGTGATGCGCTGCAAGATGTGGCGGGAACACGGCTGTCTCATCCTTTCACTGCCACATCCTACCCAGCGAAGAAGGTACTGGCCCGCTGGCAGCTGACGCTGCTGCGGGGGTTTGAGACTTAGGTTGACTATAGTTTACTTTAAGTCGTAAGTATGCTATAATATATTTTGCCCACAAACGAGAGGATTACTATGGATCGTCTTAAGCGGCAAGAAGAAGCGGCGGTAGTAGCTAGGCTGACTACACTGCTTGGCCATGGCTCGGGCAGTATCGGTGCGCTTATCACAATAACCGCAGCATCCGGTAGTGTGATTTCTGCAACTGGTGTCAGTCTGCTCATCCTGAGCTATCTGTTTTTGCGCAGAGCCCAGGGGATACGTTGCACACGAGACCAGCGCAGACACTATGCGCTGATTGACCAGACGCCGAAAGAAAAGTCATTACTAGCCCAACTAGAACAAGCTGATCATGTCGTGATTGGACATTATGACAGGCAAGGTAAACCGTGGCGTAGTGTAATAATCTGTCACGACACGCAGATGATGGCGGATCTTATCAGGAATGGTACTGGTCTGCCATTGGCTGAAGTTTTGAAAGTCGCCGACAATGAGCAAATCTTCTTCACCGCTGGCCCTTTGTGAAGCGATTGGCGCCCTGCAGTATGTAGGGCGCCGTTTCATATACTAGTAGAATTAGAGGGTATGTTTCGTAAAATTATGTTTGCTAAAATAGAAAAAGAAACTAACTATTTACCAAGAAAGTAATCGATATGACAACTATAAATCCTTACATTAACTTCAATGGAAATGCCGAAGAGGCCTTCAATTTTTACAAATCAGTGTTTGGTGGAGAGTTTGAAACGATTGTGCGCTTCAAAGATCTCTAAAGTCCTGAGTTCCCCATAGCGGAAGAAGATGCAAATGAATCATGCGTATTGTTTTGCCGATTGGTGGAAATACTTTAATAGCCAATGATGTTCCTGAAAGTCTGGGTCCCGTAAGCGAAAACGAAAATAGATCTAAAATAGAGGTCTACGCGGAAAGTCGCTCAGAAGCTGACAACATATTCACCGGACTTACAGTAGGTGGAACTGTTTATTAACAAGAATCTAATAGCTAAGGAAGTTAAAGAGAGCTTAGTCTGCCTCCAGTGGCTCATCGCTCGCCTGCTTGGCATAATATATCTGCCAAAACCAATAAAGTAGCGCGCCTGTGGCGATAATTGAGATAAAAGCGTTAAGCCTAGAAGACATCGTACCGGCTAATGATCCAACCATTTAAAATACTAGTGGGTATAGCGACAGCGCACCCAAGTGATGCGCCGCAAGATATGGCGAGAGCATGGTTGCTTCATTCTTTCACCACCACATCCGAAACAGAAGAAAAAGATGAGTGTCCCGTGGCAGATAACACTCCTCCACGCCAGACCAAAGATTGAGTGTGTCTTTGATTGTAGTCGGAAAAGATTTTAGGGGCGAATCGAGTAGCAGGACCCGAAGGGGGCTTTGAGACCTAGATATAATTATATTGACTTTTTATAACAAATAGTGTATAATAAATACATTCGACTTTGCGTTGACGTTGTTTGATAATCCACTTACAAGAAAGGTTCTGAGCATGCCTCAATTTGTCGCCAACCCCAAGGACTCGGCCGCTGTAAACAAGCTGCAGAGTGTAACCCGCGCTGCAGATTACATTGGCCTTCCTCTGATCACCATAGCTGCCATTGCGGTGGCTGTGTTTGCCAATAGTGTCGTAAAACTCACTTTTGGCGAGATCGAACGACAATACGGCGAGAAAGTGTATGCATTTAGCGCGATCGCAGTTCTCTTTGCAATGGTGACTGTTGCCCTGATACTCATGGCGAAGGTGCGTGGTGCCATTGTAAAGTTTTTCATCCGCAAAGAAGTTGCCAACCTGGCAATTTTTGCAGTGAACCCGGTATTGGTGCGTGCGTGCCAGACCCACCTGATGGTGATGAGCAGAAAAAAGAAGTTGGTGCGCTCTGTCCCGTTGGCCATGCTGTACCAGTGGCATTTTGGTGAACTGGAGTTCATCGCACGGAATGCGAAAGAGGCAAGTAGCTTCGCCGGTTCTGGCAAGTAGCTTTTTCTTGTAGGTGACTTTCACTCAATGGTTACATTGGAAGGAGGTATTATTACTTTCATCTGATTTATCGTTTTGCCGAATAAGGGCGTGATTCTTCTTTTAAGAAGAACTCCGCCCTTATTTAATGGAAAATACTCGTGGTTGAACAACTACGTAAAACAGGGTAAAATATGGTTAGACGTCTCTGTATAAGAGTAAGCGATTATCACCCGCGAATGTTTTGGGAAGAACTCTGAGCAAGAAAGTAGAACCCAACGTGCACACTGGCGATACAAGTGACAACTGAGCGCTAAAAAGAATCTCTTTTTAGAAACTGGATGGTACCGTCCGCGATAGCGGATTCCAGTGACTAAACAGGGATTTTTTGTTTTAAGAAAGGACAAGACATGAAACGGTTACTTTGTTATGGTGACTCGAATACTTGGGGACAGGCACAACACCAGGTGGGTATGAGCAAGCGTATTGCAAGCGATCGGCAATGGCCGCAAATTCTTCAGCATCTTCTTTTCAATGAATGCCTAATAATTCAAGAGGGGCTTGGCGGCCGGGTAGCGGGCGACTTTGATACAGAGAAGTCATATTATAATGGAAAGACGTCATACGAAGTTGTATTGCGGAGTGCAGCGCCGGTTGACCTGGTAATTATTGCGCTAGGCACAAACGATCTTAAGGTGCGGTATGAAAGAACGGCCTTACAGATTGCCGATGATTTGGAGTGGTATGTTACCCAAACGCAGCATGTATCACCAAAGTTTGGTGTCGTTCCCAAGGTAATCTTCTTACTTCCACCCAACTTTGATCCCCAGCGCTTTAGCGCAAGTGAAGAGAACAGGCAGCAGCTGATGAAAATAATAAAAAAGAGCGGGCAATTATATATTGAACCGCCTCACCTTGAGCTAACAGGCGATGGAGTTCATTTTACAGAGAATGACCATGCGCTAATTGCGAAGACTATAAATACAGCTATAAAACAACTGGAGGAATCAAATGAAATTTAAAGCCAACACCCGCCGCCGCGCACTGGAATACGAGAAAGCACTCGTAGAATACTGGAAAGAAAACAAAACATTTGAAAAGTCGGTCGAAAACCGTCCGGCTAGCAACAGCTACGTGTTTTACGATGGCCCACCGTTTATTACCGGTGTGCCGCACCATGGAACGCTGCTGAGCTCTATTGTTAAAGACGCCGTGCCACGCTATCACACTATGAAAGGCAAGCGCGTTGAACGTGTATGGGGCTGGGACACACACGGACTTCCTGCAGAGAATTTTGTTGAGAAAAAACTTGGCATTACCGATCGCCACGATATTGGTACAAAAATTAGCCTCGCCGAGTATATTACGACAGCACGCGAAAGCATGACACAAACCGGTGATCTATGGGAAGCGACCATTGACCGGATTGGTCGCTGGGTCGACTTTAAGGGTGCCTACAAAACCATGGACAAAGATTACATGGAAAGCGTATGGTGGGCGTTTAAGCAGCTGTATGAAAAGGGCAAAATCTACGAAGGCGAACGCGTACTCATGTACGACACTAAATGGGCAACGCCGCTTTCTAAGGCAGAAGTAACAATGGATGCCGGTGCCTATCAAGTGGTGACCGATCCAAGTGTTTACGTGAAGTTTAAATTGCGTGATCGTGAGCCTGAAGATCACGAGGAAATGAGCCCGAAGCCCGCTGTCTACCTTTTGGCCTGGACAACGACTCCTTGGACGCTACCTGGCAACACGGCGCTTGCTGTTCATCCCGAGGTTGATTATGTGGAAGTAAAAATGGGTGAGGAGTATTATGTTGTTGCCAAAGACCTGGCCGCCAAGGTATTTACCGATGAAAAACATCAACCGCTTGAGTATCACGTTGTCCGTGCATTTAAAGGTGAGGAACTCGTTGGTGAAATGTACGAACCACTTTTTGAGGATCGTGGTAAAAATGCCCATGAGGTGTGGGCTGCTGATTACGTGACAACCGACTCCGGTACGGGTATTGTTCACTTAGCACCTGCCTATGGTGAAGAAGACTTTATCTTGGCGCAAGAAAAGGGAATTCCTATCGTTCACGTGCTCGACGAATACGGAAAGTACACAGAAGGCGATTGGGTAGGGCTCGATGTATGGGAAACCAACAAAACCATTGCAAAAACGCTTAAAGAGCGCGGCGTGGTCTGGAAAATCGACTATATTCAGCACGAATATCCGCACAACCTTCGTAACGGCAACCGTTTAATGTACCGGGCTCACCCAAGCTGGTTTATGGATATTGATGGCCAGCGTACCGAAATGCTCGAGCAAAACACCGAGAACGTGAACTGGTTCCCCGAGCACATTAAGCACGGCCGTTTCCAAAATACCATGTTGCAGGCACCCGATTGGAACCTGAGCCGTGACCGTTTTTGGGCAACAGCTATGCCGGTATGGAAGGGAACCGATAAAGACGGAAAAGAGCACATTAAAGTAATTGGCAGCTACGCTGAGCTTAAAGAGCTGAGTGGTGTAGAACTTGAAGATTATCACCGCCCGTGGGTCGATGACGTCACGTTTACAATCGATGGCATCGAATATACCCGTATCGATAAAGTAATCGACTGCTGGTTCGAAAGCGGCAGTATGCCGTTTGCGCAGTTTCATTATCCGTTCGAAAACGTTGAAAAGTTTGAACAGAATTTCCCCGGCGACTTTATTGTTGAATACGTTGGCCAGGTGCGCGCGTGGTTTTATTACGTACACGCAGTCAACGTTGGATTGTTCGGTCGTAACGCTTTTAAAAACGTTATTACTACCGGGACACTTGCTGGCAACGATGGCCGCAAGATGAGCAAAAGCTTTGGCAACTTTACTGATCCTAATGAGCTTATGGACGAATACTCGGCCGATAGCCTGCGCTTTTTGCTGCTCAGTTCGCCGGTGTTAAATGGTGAAGATTTTGCCTTGCTCGACAAAGATGTCAGTGACGTTGCACGTAAACTCAGCATGATCTGGAACATGTACGACTTCTTTACAATGTACGCCGAAGTTGACGGCTGGGAATTTAAGGGTGATCTAAGTGATCCAACCGAGAGTCTTCAGAATCCGCTCGATCAATGGATTGTGAGTCGCGTACATCAGCTTAACCTCGAAATCCAAAAACACATGGACGTCTACGACATCCCAAGCGCTACCAAGCAAATTTTGCCGTTTATCGAAGATGCCAGCAACTGGTATGTGCGCCGCAGCCGCCGCCGTTTCTGGAAGAGTGGTGACGATACCGATAAAAACGATGCCTACCGTACGCTGCACTATGTACTGGTTCACTTGTCGCAGATTATTGCACCGTTTACGCCGTTTCTCGCTGAAGAGCTCTACCGGAAGCTTACTGGTGGTGAGAGTGTGCATTTGCTTGACTGGCCAGAAGCTGGCCGTGTAAATGAGCTGGTAGTACAAGATATGGAGATGGTGCGAGAGTACGTTAACCAGGGCCTCAGCATTCGCGCCAAAGAGCGTATAAAAGTTCGCCAGCCACTTGCCAGTGTTACCGTTCCGACACTTGGTAAATTCGTTAGTTTCGAGGATATTCTGAGCGAAGAATTAAACGTAAAAACTGTCTCGCAGGGGAGTAAGCTAGTGCTGGATCTTGAGCTAACACCCGAGCTGAGGCGCGAAGGTTTGATGCGCGAAGTAGTTCGCCACGTTCAAAGTGCCCGTAAGCAAGCAGATTTAAGTGTCAACGATCGCATTATGCTGAGTCTCGTGACTGGAGATAAAGACCTGCAGATAGCAATCGACGAGCATCACCTGGCAATTGCCGCTGAAACATTGGCCGATTCTATTACCGAGGCGATGTACGCGCACGCCATAACTGTAAAAGTAGAGGGTGCCGAACTGAACATTTCGTTGCAGAAAGCCTAGCTACGTTTAGCTATAAAAATAGTACCGGAGAATTTCTTCGGTACTATTTTATTGAAACTCAAACTAGTTTTTGATATCAACACCGCCAAGCACAACGTCACCGGCAATAATAAGCCGTGGACCAGTTTTGCCTTCTGGGGTTGTGGTTTTGTTGTCGAGGCCGCCGGCAATAGGCATTACCTTCGATGTAATGGTCCAGCCTTCAGGTACTTGCAAGGTAATACCACCTAAAATAGCGGTTACATTAAGTACGGCTTCGTCTTTAATAGTCGCTTTGCGAAGGTCAAGCTCGACGCCGCCAAGGATAGCGGTGAGGTTGCCACCTTTGTAATCTTTTGATTGGTTGCTGGTTTTGTTGCCCCCAAGAATTGCCGTAATTTCGTCGAGCTCTTTTTTGCTGACATTTTTATGGCCGTAAGAACGGTTTATAAGTACTGATAGTCCAATAGCGATAATAACAATCGGCCAAAATAGCTGCCATACATTAAAGTGGAGCATGTCGAGCTCACGTAGTTGAAGTAAAATACCTGCAACAACGACAATCAGTGGCCAGACGAACTGGCGAGGGTCGTTGATGAACATAAGTAGTCCAGCTGCGATTACAATGAGCGGCCACCAGCTATGAAACAGATCGTTAAAGTTAATAATGTTGAGTGTTCCAAGCAGCGCCATAACGCCGATGGTAATGATGCCGATCCCTGTAACTATGCGAGCAATATGTTTATTCATATGATTAGCGTAGCACGTCCAAAAGTATAAGCAAATTAATGCCGGAGTCATTACGCCCGAACAATTTGTAAAGGCCGACAGCGGCGCTTTACACCCCCTCGTCTTTCATGGCATTATTGGTGTATTGGTGTGGACTAGTAAAATCGGCTTCGTGACTATGAGTTAGATGATCAAGAAACAAAACTTGGTAGTGTTGGCGGATAATATTTTTTAGATAACGAACGGATGATAATAGAGTATTGTTGCTACGCTTCCAGTATCTCTGCGAAACGACAGGTAAGAAGTTGCGATGTAACAGCGTAGATGCCAGGGGCGTACTCGTGTGAGCTAATCTTCAGAGTGGCGATAGCTGGTACCAGTGAAAAATGTTAAGACCACCTTTTTCTCTGATTCTGAAATATACCGATGAGTCCTCTATTTATTCAACAAGCGACCGCATCAAATTGTAAGTGTATCATTTACGCTGCTAACTCTCTTGATAAAAACAAATCTAAAAATAGAAGGTTCCGTTTGGTGACACTGAATAATTTGAATTTTTTATGATATACTGCCATTGTCGGCACATCTGGCAAAAGCCAACACCTTTCGTTGAATTCGGACGTATGTTCTTGAGTACCGACAGGAGGTCGTAGGAGTTCTTTAAAAACCAAGACCGAGACATGCCAAAAACGAGAAGGGCATCATGAAAACTCGAACGAGAAAAGCGACCGGAGCGCTGAAAATAGCGCTCTTGACGCTTTCAATGATCTTGGTGGGTGCCTCAACGGCAGCTGCCATCCCTCCGGAGTTCGGGATAGCGACCAACCACGGTCGTCCGGGTTTTTCGGTGAAAATAATACCGAATGACCCCTGTCCTGTGATTCAGGGTATCACGCAACGTGCTCGAGTCATGTACATCGGCGTCAACAGTGCCACAAACCACCTCGACATAGATATTAACCAGTCGACAGGGGTATGGGACTCCAACAGGGTACTACCGATCCCAACAGACGCAGTTCCTGGGATTGGAAGGATTGACGCCTACTGCTTCAACACAACCGGCTACGCAGCGACTCTCGAGTACGATGACCACCAGTACACCGTAAGTGGTGAAGCGCCAAAGTTCGCAATTGGGACTAAGGTAGCAAGGGGAGAAAGACTCTTCGTTGAATCGCTAGAGTCCTGCCCTGTTTCATCCACGAGCATTCAGGTTGACCTAAGGGTCGGACAGTACGGTCAAAATTACCCGCTGGGTGCATCGCTGTGGCCGGACGGGTCATGGAAGACATTCTACCCCGTACCGATGAACATGCCACTGGGCGTGTATAGAACGGATATTCTCTGTAACGGTTCGAACCTCCAAGTACGCTACCCCGATAAGCAAATCGAGATTGTCGCGTCGCCACAATATGTGGCACTCGGTGACTCGTACAGCTCGGGTGAAGGCACAGGGAACTACATCTCCGGCAGTGGCGAATGTCACAGGTCGGAGAATAGCTACGCCTTTTACGTGGCAACCCAGCGCAATCTGGGAGCGCCATCGTTTGGGGCGTGCAGCGGAGCACAAACTGCTGACTACTACGGCTACAACCCCGTCAAACGGGGTGAAGGGGCGCAGCAGGGCCGTCTCCAGGCAGCGAATCAAACCGTCACTATTGCCATGGGTGGCAATGATGCAGGCTTTGTCGAACTCGGCGAAGCCTGCGCCACCTACCCCGGTCACGATGGCTGGGGGTGTCAGTACAACTACCCGGTAGTAAATACGCTTTACGATCGTCTGGGTGCATTGGCTGGTTCGGGGTACGCGGAAGCTACCGATGGACGTCAGATTAATGGACTCAAAGCGATGTATCAAGACATCGCCTACAGGTCACCCAATGCCAAGATTTTCGTGGGTGGCTATCCCAAGTTGTTCGGTGACGACTTCGCAGATTACGAAGAGAATGAAAATGCTCCAAGTGGGAGGGTCTGTGACCTCTCTTCTTTCGTCAATATCGACTACAATGACGCACAGTGGTTGAACCAAGTAGCGGAAGATCTCAATACCACCATTTTAAACGCCGTGAATGCGGCCAAGTTGGAGGGTACTAACGTTTACTATGTGCCCCCGGCTCTGTTCGCCAATCACGGAAACTGCGACTCTCAGGAGTCATGGATTGGCCCTGTCATCCTGACCCCGCCGCCGGCTCCTTTTCCACCGGAGTCAACGGCTGAGAGCCTGCACCCGACCGCTGCCGGTCAGTCGATCGGCTACGGTTCGGCGTTCGTCTCGGTCATGAACTACAACGACTAGTGGCTGGTGGGGCTTCCGAAAGGGAGCCCCACCACACTAAAACTTTTTGAATTTATTTTTCTGTGACCGGCTCGACAAGTATAGAAGAACTCCGCCTAAAATGAGATTTGCGACTGTAAGCCAGAACGTAAGTGGGATGTAAACGTTCGAGCATGGTAGTATGACTATATTGTGCTCAGGAGGCATGAAGTCGGCTGGATTACATAAAATCGGGCTTATTACATTCGGGGCAATAAACCACCAAACTGGGGTAAGGACGAGAACTATTGTCCCTGCTCTAAGTAACTGTTTCTGCTTTGATAGCTTTGACATATTTTCATTGTGACAGCATTAGCAATAAAGGGCAACGGTCTCTAATCGATATTTAGAAATAATTTGCTGATAGGCGAATTAAGTTCACGACTTATTTTCAGTAAGGTTCCTGGTCGTGGCCATCGTTCACCTAGCTCAATTGATTGTATTGTCCTGCGTCCACAATCAGTTTTCTCCGCTAGGGTCTCTTGTGTGAGACCTCTACGACTTCTATACTGAGCAATATTTGCGCCAAGCTGCTTCATTATTTCTTTATCTCTAGTATCGGAATTCATCGATTAAATAGTCACACAGACTGTGCGCCTTCAACACGCACGATTTGTGCGCTTTAAGTTTTTGTCTTATTATTCGTTGGTATGCAATATCAAGTTATAGGCATTGCTTTACAATAACAGATAGTATTCGAGTGAATTCTACCCTAGACCATGAAGGCAAGATTACAGCATTTATAGTTAGTTATTAACAGGGAAGGGTTGAGTATGTACAATTATCGGAGCTAGTCTCTTTTCAGTAGTATGGACCTTACTCATTTAGCTAGTGTTGCGACTGCTGCTTGAGCTGTAGCTAATCAGCTAGGCGGTAATTTATCCTTAATGCGGTAGGCTAATATGAGTGGGTTGACTTTCTATATAATTTATGCTTAAATAAATATAGTAAAAAACGAAAAACAAAAAAATCAGTATGTCTCTACTTCATTCTCTATTTCACCACATTTCCTTTCAGCCAGTCGACCCGCTCGGCGATGGCCTTCGCGAAGAAATTGAAGCTGAACAGCTTGAACCAGAGGCGATTAGGCTCTACGAAGACGAAAGCAAGCTTGAAGAGCGTTGGCAAGAAATTCAAGAAGACGTAAAAAAAGATCCCGATTGGTTTCATTTTACTGAAGAAGAATAAATACTATACATTTTATAGTATAATAAAAACCATGCTCCAACTTACAGACGAAGAATTTGACCGACTTATTACCCGCGCAATGGATGAACTGCCTCAAAAATATATTGAAGGCCTTGATAACGTGGCTATTGTGCAGGCAGACGAGCCAACTTCCGAGCAAAAAGTAAAAATGAAACTCGATGATCATCATTTGCTGCTGGGTTTATACGAAGGTATTCCTTTGACGCAGCGTGGTAATGGGTATTCATTTGTATTGCCCGACAAAATTACGCTTTTTAAACACTCCATCCTTGCGGTCGCACGCAACGAGACGCAGTTATTTGAACAGATTAAACGCACACTCTGGCATGAAATTGCCCATTACTATGGACTTAATCACCATAGAATTGATGAACTTCAAAACCGTAGCGAGTAGTATTGTGGTATAATAGCTCTAAACTAGTACCACATGTGGAGTGTGAATAGGTAGGGGAGACACTATGAGAGTGCATATGCGCAGCCAAATATCGAGCAACCTTCGGGTGGTGATATTGGGTGCGATTTTTTCTTTGGCATTGCAACCCATGTATCTTCTTGTTTCATCGGTCACTGTAGCAGCTGAAACAACCCGCGTTACTGTCGTCAATGAAGTTGCCCCCACTCTTAATGGAGATATTACCGCACCAAGCGTACCAACGGGTGGGGCACCGCATGGTACATTTGAAACCACAAATGACTTTGATTTTACGTGGAGCGCGGCGACCGATGATCATTCGGAACAGGTTACGTATGAATTTCAATCTGCCAAAAGTGATGCAGTTGATAACAGCGGATCGCTGGTTAATCCGTGGAATTCAATAAAAGACGGTACTGCCGAGCAGAATCATTTGACTAGTCCTAAGATGCATTCAGGCAACTTACCGGATGACACGTATTATTGGCAGGTACGTGCAATTGACGCTGCTGGCAATAAAAGTGATTGGAGCAGTACCTGGAACGTGACAGTCGATACTGTTCATCCAACGCTTGTTATTAATCAACCGGCGGATGGCGAGACATTCGGTGGGCCGGGCCGGGAAAAGATTACCGTTGAGTCATATCTTGAAGATAGCAACGGACTTGATCAATACCATATTGATATGGATGGAGCAGCACCACAGCGCCGAACTACCGACACGAACCACAGGGTAGCCGCATCGGCCAGCTTGACGGTGTTTGCCTTGTTTAATGCTTCCGACTTTTCTAATGGCCAGCACACAGTTAACGTGCGCGTCACTGATAAAGCCGGCAATATAACAACAGCAAGTCGAGTAATTATTATCGATAACCCTGTTGTCGTGCCAGACCCGCCGGCACCAACGCTTACGATTGACGAAGGTGTGCAGGGGCGAACAATCAGCGGAACGGTAAGTGACCCGAATGCTGCATTTAGTATAAAAGTTGATGGTGTAGTCCAAGATGGCATTGAGGTACGCATAGGAAGTCAAATAGCGGGTGGATACAAATGGTCATTTACATTGCCGCCGGGTATTTTAAGCGATGTTGAACATAGTATCGAAGTAACTGCAAGCGTGGGAGGCAAGGATGCGGTGGCGGAATCGTGGATTATACTTTTGGGTGACGCGGCAGCAGGTAGCGGAGAAGGCTATATACCAAACGCCAGCGACCTCCTTCCGGGGCAACTTGGCGAGAGTTTGCGGCAGCCGTTTATGGTACCCGATACGTTCGGTTCGGTTCCTTTTGCGCCAAGCGACACAAAAACAGCCGAAACCGATACATTAAACAGTGCCGTATTGGGCGCACAAACAACCAAAGACCCCAGTGCTGATCAAAATGCAAAAACAGTGGCCGTTGCTGCGACTGAAGGTGGGTGGAAGCTCTTTGGGCTGTATTGGTATTGGTGGGTACTTATAGTTAGCATTATAGTTGTTGCGATGATGCGTTTACGAATGCGAGCTCGGCAGCGTCTTTTAGCTGGTAGCGAAGGCTAAACAGGCTTCGCTCGCTTTTTATTGTCTTATTTCTTATACTTATAATAGTGTGAATACAAAACAAAAAAGTAAATTGAACGGGTTTTATAAAGGTTTCGTGCGCCACCTTAAACTGGTGGCCGTGCCCCATAAAGCCAACCAATACCGGCCGCATTTGATTCGCCGGTACGGCTTGCTTGCTGTTTTAATTTTGGTAGGAATTTTACAGGTAAGTGCCTTGCTGCCAAGCAGCACTGCTGTTCTTGGTAGCAAAGCACCGGTTTCGGCGAGTATTCTTCTTGCGGATACAAATAGGGTACGAATACAAAATAGCCTAGCACCTCTGGAGATTAATGAAAAATTGTCGCGCGCAGCATTTTTAAAGGCTTCGGATATGTTCAAAAAACAGTACTGGGCACATACATCACCTGCTGGCACTGCGCCATGGGAGTGGTTTGGGGCCGCGGGGTATAACTATAATTATGCAGGCGAGAACCTGGCGAAAAATTTTCGTAGTGCCGGTGCGATAATGACTGCTTGGATGGCTTCGCCAGAACACAGGGCGAACATATTGGGTGCACAGTATTCGCAGGTAGGGTTTGCAACGATGGACGGAAAATTGAACGATGCTCCGGCAACGATAGTGGTTGCGCTCTACGGGTCGCCGGTAGAAAGTGCTGCTGTTACCGGGGTTAGCGTGCAAGCGCCACCTGTTCATTCATCCAGTCTGATGACGCGATTTGGCGTGGCACTTCAAACAATGTCACCGGCAGCGCTTGGATCAACCGTACTGCTTATTTTGGTGGCAAGTGTGGCCATGTTTACGCATTTTTATAGGCATAAATTACCAAGATCTTTGCGCTACTCGTGGTATCGGCATCATGGCATTGCAAAGGCAGGCGGTATGCTGGGACTTTGTATAATAGTAGTATTTTTGTACAGCGGCGGACAAATCTAGTACACTTTAGTGTATGACTATAACAAAAGCAATTATTCCCGTAGCTGGATGGGGCACGCGCCGCCTTCCTATTACCAAAGCAATCGAAAAATGTATGTTGCCTATTGGTAATCGACCGATCGTTGACTACGTAGTGCAAGATTGTATTGCCGCAGGCATTACAGACATCTACTTTATTATCGGTGAAAACACTTCGCAGTTGCAGTCGTATTATGGAGATAACGCCGAGTTAAACACCTATTTAGTCGCAAACAATAAAGAGAGTCTTCTTCCTCTGATTCGACCGCTTCAGGGCGTAACGTTCCATTATATCGCGCAGCCAAGTAACGGTAAATATGGCACTGCCATACCCGTTGGTTTGGTTGTTCCTGATTTAAAGCAAGATGAATCGGCCGTTGTGCTTATGGGTGATGATTTTATTTATAATGCCGATGGCAGCAGTGAAGTCGCTCGACTGCTTGCGGGTACACCAGGGGGTGGCAGCTCACTGCTTGGAGCAACTATTGACCGTCAGCACGTGAGCCAGTATGGTGTGCTTGCATTGGATGATGAGGGAAATTATCAGGAGATTGTTGACAGGCCAACACCTGAAAGCGCGCCGAGTTCGATGATTAACATTAGTAAGTATGTGATGAACTACGAGCTGCTGGCGGCAGTGCGAGCCTATACAGATATTGTACTGTCTGGGGAGTATCAGATTACAGAAGTGATAAATCAATATGTACTACGGGGTGGAAAAGTAAAAGTACTCGAAGCCAGAGGACAGTACTTAGATGGTGGTAGCGTGGGGGGCTGGCTTCACGCCAATAATATTGTTGTGAATGGGAAATAAAATAGTATTGCAAAGTTAAAGCTATTATGTTATAGTCATTTTAATGCCAAAATGGCAGTGAAATGACTAGTTGAATTAGGGAAGTGATGAATCTTGGCCATCAAGGTTCCTGCTCGTAGCCACGACATCCAGACCGGTAAAGGTCTGCAGAGCCTTGTTGCTCTGGACGTGATCCAGGTACGCATGACTGCGGAAGACGGCGCCGAGCTCGCAGCTGAGCTCACCAGGAACCGTCCTGCCGGGGTCTATCGGGTGCTTGTCGATATTGACATGCAGCGAAACGCGGCGGAGTTGCACATTTTCGTGGCGTCTGACAAAGCGAAGGGTGTGCGTCACCTCAGCAGTCTGACCGGTCGCGACGGTGTGGTGCTGGTGACGGCTCCTGTGCCCGATGCCCCCTATTCACTTAACTAAATAGCCCGTTTTCCGAAGTATATGAGCCCATGCTCCTTCGGGAAGCGGGCTCATGTACGTTCTGGGGTAAGTTTCGGATGCGCACACATTGATTGACCGATGTAGCGTAAGTGCATATAATTTTATGGTACGGTAATCGTCCGTTTTTAGCACTCGAGATTAGGCAGGCAATGAAACAAGTTATCGATGTGACTTATCCGAGCCATTCGGAAGCGCGTGAGGAGTCAGAGCGACTGCGTGAGGAGTTCACGGAGGGCATCATTCTTGCGCACGAGGTTAAGTCTAGAGTGCCGGTACTGCGTCTGGTAGTGGCTAGCAGGGATCACGCAAATTAGGTCGAGAGCGCGATCTACAGGCAGGGGAAAGCACAGGTCTGCTCTTCGCGTCCAGCACCTCTGGGAATTTAAGTTAAGCCCACATTCGAAGTATATGAGCCCCGCTCCTTCGAGTGTGGGCTTGTATACTTTAAGGGGGTATTGTCATGAGCGCCCATATCTGTTACAATGGGCAATTGATCGATTAATTATTAAAGGAATCATATGAAAAAAGCAGTCGTTAAGATCGGTGGCAAACAATTTATTGTTACCGAAAAAGAGACCCTACTGGTGGACCTCCTCCAGGAAGGCACTAAAGAGCTCACGCTTGATGCACTGTTGGTAATTGATGGGGACGAAACTACCATCGGCACGCCAGCGGTAAAGGGTGTGAAAGTTACCGCCAAGGTTATTGAAGACCTTGTAAAGGGTGATAAGATCCGCATAATCCGCTACAAAGCGAAAAAGCGCGTTCACAAAGAGAACGGTCACCGCCAAAAGTATTCACGGATTGAAATTACTTCAATCAAGTAGTTACATAAAAACCTCGTAGAAATACGAGGTTTTTTGATGGGGAATAATCTGGGCAGTTGCATTACGCTCGTGCTACAATAGAGGGAACGATGAGGGAAGAATAAACAGTGGCGACAGTTATTTCGGTAACCAATCAAAAAGGTGGCGTTGGTAAGACAACGACTGCTGTTAATATTGCATATTACCTGGCCAAGCAAGGTAAAAAAACGCTGCTTGTTGATTTTGACCCGCAAGGTAATGCCACGAGCGGCCTGGGTGTTGATAAGCAGGCGCTAGACGGTACGATGACCGATGTTATTTTAGAAACCAAAAACTTAATTGATATTATTTTGCCAACAGACCATAAAAACCTGTTTCTTGCGCCGGCGACCTCGCACCTAGCAAATACCGAGGTAGAGCTGGCACAGGCAAACAGGCGGTTTACGCGTCTGAAAAATGCTATTAACAACGTGCCAAACTATGACTTTGTCATTATTGATAGTCCGCCGAGCCTCAGCTTGCTGACGGTAAACGGTTTGATTGCAGCGAAATATGTTCTTTTGCCTGTCCAGGCCGAGTTTTATGCACTTGAAGGCCTAGGACAGCTACTCGAAACAATGAAACTGGTGCGAAAAAGTATGAATCCAACGCTCGATCTGCTCGGTGTGCTGCCAACCATGGTTGACGGCCGTACAACATTGAGCGGGCAGGTGCACGAAGAAATTAAAAAACATTTTCCAGGTAAAGTCTTTAAAACGACTATCCCCCGTAACATTCGTTTGGCCGAAGCTCCCAGTCACGGGTTGCCGGTAGGGGCGTACGATAAATTTTCTAAAGGGGCACGTGCATATAAAGCGGTGACCAAGGAGGTATTGCAACGTGTCAGCTAGAAAAGCAGGGCTAGGCCGCGGATTTGATTCGTTGATTCCAACGGAACTACTTGACGAGTCATTTGATCCGACCGCTGCTCAAGATGAAAAAGTAAGCGAGCTGCGCCAAATTAAACTATCTGAAATAGTGCCCGATGCCGATCAGCCGCGGCGTCATTTCGATGATGCTTCACTTGAGGAAATGGCCGCCTCTATAAAAGAGCACGGCGTATTGCTTCCACTTGTTGTCACGCCAAAAGACGGCGGCTATCAAATTGTTGCCGGCGAACGGCGCTATCGCGGTGCCAAGCTGGCCGGGCTTGATAAAGTTCCAGCCATTGTTCGTACATTAAGCAATCAGCACAAGCTTGAGCTTTCGTTAATTGAGAACCTGCAGCGCCGTGACCTTAACGCGCTTGAAACGGCAACGGCCTATTTGAAATTGCGCGATCAGTTTAACCTGACGCTCGATGAAATCGGGCAGCGGGTTGGCGGTAAGTCGGTGAGCACCATCAGCAACACTTTGCGTTTGCTACGCTTGCCAGACATGGTGAAACAAGCGCTTCTTGATGAGAAAATACGCGAGGGGCAGGTACGGCCGCTTATTAATTTGGATCCCGATGTCATTGAAGAGATTTTCCCGCGCCTTCTAAAAGAGGAGTGGAGCGCACGAAAGACCGAGCAATTCATCGTGCAGCTTAAAAGGGCGGCGCGCTCTCCTATTGAGAACGAACGGCGCAAACCGGTGACACATATTCCGTACGAGCAAGACACGGCGCGCCTCGTGAAACGGTTCTCAACAGATGTAAATGTAAAAACCAATGCCAAAGGCGCCGGACAAATAGTAATCCGCTTTAAAAGTGATGCTGATTTTAAACGTATTCAAAAGAAAATACTCGGCGAAGAAAATAACTAAAACGGACGCATTTTTGTGAATGGATAGATTCGGTATCCAACAGGACCGATAACATCGTAGTAGGGGATAAGCCCCAGCCCGCTGCGTGAATCGTATGAATAATCACCCTGTCGGTGGTCACCAGCTACGAAGAGCGTTCCTTCGGTAACAGTCGTATCAACGTTACCGCTGGTTGGAGAGCCCGGCTCACCGTGGTTATTATCATCGGGATGAAATCCGTTCGGGTGTTCAGAGTTATACACAGTTAACACACCTTCTTTTACTGTAACGCGTTCGCCGGGGAAAGCAATGACACGCTTAACGATGAACTCATCGCCCGTACCAACGTTGTACATAGGGTTTTTAAATACAATAACTTGCCCGCGGTCGGGGACGTACGGCTTATTTTGCAACTGCGACCATGTAACGGGGAGACGGTTAACAATAAGGCGGTCACCGGTAAAAAGTGTTGTTTCCATGCTTGGCCCAAGCACGTTAAAGCTGCGAAAAACATAGGTGTTAATAAGCAGGGTACCAATAAGTACACATACGATAAAAATCAGTATGTTCATTGCATCTTTGAATAACGGGTGACGTTGGAGAAAGGTTGCTTCCATCAAGTACCCACTATACACGCTTTGTTAGCCCTGTAAAAGCAAAGTAGTTATGATTTTACATTCAAAAAAAGAACTAAGTCGTATATAGTAGAGAAAGTAATTTATGACAAAGCAACGACATTCAATCGATGGGTTTGTTCCACGCCGCGCTGGTAGCCAATTAGGCGACCATCATAGCGAAGGAACGAAAAAGGTGGAAGAGGTAAACAGGTTTTACCCTACTTCCCCTCAGGTAGAGGCGCAGCAACCAATTGGGACGCGCCGCTCAGAGCTGGGCATTGCACGGACCGACCTTGACGAGACATTAAAAAGTATCGATACGGGCGAAGAAAAGAGTTCCGACAAAAAGCGCCGCAAACGAGGTGCGCCTAAAAGCAAAGCCCGCCGCATTATTAAATGGGTGATTATCGTGCTTATTATTGCAGGGCTTGGTATTGGTGGCTGGTTGTTATACAAGGCTATGAACGCAAGCAATAATATTTTTAAAGGGAACGTTTTTGATCTTGTTCAAAATCAGCCATTGAAACAAGACGCAAATGGCCGAAGCAATATTTTGGTTGTCGGGACGTCACAAGATGACCCTAACCATGATGCTGCGTACCTTACCGATTCAATAATGGTGGTCAGCGTGGATCAAAAGAATAAAAATGCCTACATGGTAAGCATTCCGCGTGACCTCGAGGTACAATACGGGCAATCGTGTATTACGGGTAACCGGGGAAAAGTTAACGTCTACTATAGCTGTGTGGGTGGTGGTACCGATAGCGTTGAGGCCGATCGCACCGCTTTAACTAAAGAAGCTGGCTTTATTGGTGAAATTCTTGGACTTGATATTCAATACGGCGTAAACGTAAACTACACGGTTATGCGTGAGCTTGTGAGCGCTGTTGGTGGTATTACGGTCAACATTGAAGGTAGCGGCGGCGCACCGGGTATTATGGATAGTAACTTTGACTGGAAGTGTGGTGTTGGTGATCGAAAAGTCAGCCGCGCGGAAGTACTAAGGCGTTGTCCTCCTAGCGGTCACTTTATCGAATATCCAAATGGCCCCGCACAACTGGACGCTGAACATGCACTGTACCTTGCCCAGGCTCGTGGTGACGTGTCGCCAACCTATGGTCTTGGCCGTTCTAACTTCGATCGTGAGCTCAATCAGCAAAAGATTGTAAAAGCAATTCGTGAAAAAGCAATGAGCGCTGGTGTGTTGACTGATTTTAGTAAAGTTTCAGGTATTATTGACGCTCTTGGCAATAACCTGCGTACAACATTTGAGGCAAACGAAGTACGAACATTGGTAGACCTTGCAAAAGACATTAAAGATAAGGATATTCAATCGATTAGCCTTATTGACGGTGACAACCCAGTTATGAACGGTAACGCACAGCCTTCGGCCGGATTGTATCAATACGGTGACATTCAAGCGCTTATTAAGAAGAAACTTACTTCAAACCCTGTCACGCGGGAGGAAGCTAACGTTGTTATCCTTAACGGCGCAGGAGTTGCTGGTGTGGCCAGCGCAGAGGCTGAAAAGCTTACAGCCCAGGGCTTCATCATTAGCGGTACCGACAACGCACCTGAGGGCACGTATGCGGACGTTGAGATATATCAAATAGGTGAGGGTATGACTGCGACAAAAGCCAAGCTTGGATCTACCTACAAGGTAAAAGTAAAAACTACCGCTCCGCCTGTAGCGGTAGCCGAGGGGACGAACTTTGTCGTCATCATTGGCAAAGACCGTTCTTCAAATTAGCGGGCGAGTGGTATAATAGAAAAATACTATGGAGTTTTTGAAGTCATCAAAACGACGCTCGTTATTAAGTGAGCTCATATACATCCTCTTGAATATTGCCCTTGCGATAGCGATTTTAGCTGTTGTATGGGCGGTTGACTCGCCAATTGCGGCATTTGCTCTTGTACTACTTAGCAAATGGCGGATTCTTGCGGTACGACCGCGTTACTGGTTTGCCAATATTCAGGCAAACTCCGTTGATATTATTGTGAGCCTCAGCATCATTATTTTACTATATGCGGCAAGCGGTGCGGTTATTGCTCAGTACATCTTAACGGCGGCATATATTGTATGGCTGCTGTTTATTAAGCCACGCTCGAAGCGCGTTTTTGTCACGCTTCAAGCTGGCACCGCAACTTTTTTGGGTGTGAGCGCCCTTATGACTGTCTCGTACGACTGGATGGCATCGCCTGTAGTACTGCTTATGTGGCTGATTGGGTACAGCGCCGCGCGACATGTGCTCTCTAACTACGATGAGGCGCATATCTCCTTTTACAGCCTTTTATGGGGCTTTATTGTAGCTGAAATAGGGTGGCTTACGTATCACTGGACGTTTGCCTACGAACTGTCAGGTGTAGGCAATATAAAGCTTGTGCAGTCGGCTCTCATTGTGACATCGCTTAGTTTTTTGGCAGAGCGTATTTATGCCAGCTACACCAAGCATGGCGAGGTACGATCCGGTGATGTTATTCTTCCGGCGCTACTCTCTATCAGCCTGATTGTTATTTTGCTTGTTTTCTTTAACAGGCTTGGCGCTGGCACGATTTAAGCCCACTTTCAGCTACGAAGCATACTCTAAAAACGGAGATGAAATTATATGAATGACCCGGATGAAAAGAAAACCCTGGAAGTACCCGATGAAACTGCTTCTGCGGCACCCTCAAAACAGGCAGGCGAAAACACACTTTCTCAAGATAGGGTCGGTCATTCCCGGAAAACTCAGTGGATTGTTACAACTTGCATATTGGGTGTGTTGTGCCTGGTGGCAGCCGGTATTGCATTTATGGCATTTTGGTCAAAATCACCGCAAGGCAGCGGGTTGGTGTCACAGCACCAGTCGCTTAATAATGACGGTAATAAAGTAGTCACTCAAGAGGAGGAGAATATTACCGGGGTTGTAGACAAAGTGTCGCCAACTGTTGTTTCAGTTACAACGAAGTCGCAGTCGGAATCTCCCTATTTGGGTACCCAGGAACAAGAGGGGGCAGGAACGGGGATTATCGTTGGTAAAAACGGCTACATCCTTACAAACAAGCATGTTATCGATGGGGCAACAACGGTGGGAGTCATTTTGTCTGATGGCACCAGCTACACAGACGTAAAAGTACTAGGAACGGATCCTCTTAACGATGTAGCATTCTTAAAGATTGACGGTGTATCTAACTTACCGGCAGCCGAACTGGGCGACTCAACCTCGGTACGCGTAGGGCAAAAAGTGGTGGCCATCGGTAACTCATTGGGCCAGTATCAAAATACCGTTACAAGCGGTATTATCTCTGGAACGGGACGACCGGTTTCTGCTCAAGCGGGTAATTCTATTGAAAGCCTGACCGACCTCATCCAAACGGATGCTGCCATTAATCCGGGTAATTCGGGCGGCCCGTTACTTAATCTTAAGGGTCAAGTGATTGGCATTAACACTGCGATAGCACAAGACGCACAGGGGATTGGGTTTTCAATTCCTATCAACTCTACCAAGGGGGTGCTAAAAGGGGTACTTGCTGGTGGAGAGGTACGAAGAGCCTATATAGGAGTGAATTTTATTCCTATTACAGCGGATGTTGCCAAGCACTACAACCTCTCGGTTAAAAAGGGTGCATATGTGTTTAGCGGCAATGATGCAGCGGCGGTCGTAGCCGGAGGGCCGGGTGCCAAAGCAGGAATAAAAGACAAAGATATTATTACAAAAATTGGTAGCATTGAAGTAGGCGACAGGGGTGGAATAGCGAGTTTAGTGGGCGAGTATGCGCCGGGTGAAACTATTCAGGTGACTCTCATTCGCGGTGGTCAGACAATGACGGTTACTGTGACGCTTGAAGCATATAAAACTTAGTCTTTTTGCAAAACGATAATAAAGTCACGAATTTCACGTTTGCTATAGCCGTTACTTTTGGCAATAGTTACAATTTCGGCATGTTGCCTGGGGTCTGCCTCAAGAAGCAGGCTGCCGTGAGGGCTCAAATGTGCCTCTGCCTGCCCGATTAGTCGCTTAATGAGATGCAAGCCACCCTCGGCCGCAAACAAGGCTGTCTGCGGCTCGTAGTTCGTTTCAGGAGAGCGTAGCCATGTTGTGTCGACATAGGGGAGGTTGGCAACGATAAAATCGGCACGTAGCGGATAATTGCTAAGGAGATCACTATAATGAGCCGCAACGGTCGCACCAAGCTTTTTAGCGTTATACTCGGCCACGGTGAGCGCATGACGGCTAATGTCGAGCAAGGTCACTTCAAGCTCGGGTATCTCAAGCTTGGCGGTGATGCCAAGGCAGCCACTACCGGTACCAACATCAACAAGCTGTTGTGGTGCGGTGGGTAATAATGAACTATTTTTAGAAATCATTTCGCTTAGGAGAGTAATGATAGTCTCAGATTCGGGCCGTGGAATAAGCGTTGCCGGGGTCACCCGAAAAAGCCGTCCGTAGAATTCTTTGTGGCCAATAATGTAGGCAATAGGTGTTCGGTCGAGCCGAAGTTGCAGGCGGGCATCGGCAACTTCGGCTTGTCGATCAGTGAGAGCGGCATCTCCGTGTGCGTGTAGGTATGTACGATTTTTACGCAAGGTGTGGGCCAACATAATCTCAGCATCGAGTTTTGCCGACCCTATGCCAGCGCCTACCAGCTGGATTGTGGCGTTATGGAGCCAGGTGCTAATTACTGGCGTTTTTTGCGGCAAGTTCGCGTTCATAGCTTTGCAGGTGCTCGATTAAATCTTCAATATTGCCGTTTAATGCTGCAGGAATATTACTGCGGGAATAGCCGATACGGTGGTCGGTGATACGGTCTTGAGGAAAATTATACGTACGAATCTTTTCACTACGGTCGCCCGAACCAATAAGTCCGCGGCGTTCGGCGGCCAGTTTTGACTGTTCTTCATCGATTTTTTGCTGGAGCAAACGGCTGCGAAGTACGCTCATAGCTTTTTCTTTGTTTTTAATCTGCGATTTTTCGTCCTGGTTTGTTACAACGAGGCCTGAAGGCAGGTGAGTGATACGAACAGCGCTGTCGGTGGTGTTAACCGACTGGCCGCCGTGGCCACCTGCACGGTAGACGTCAATTTTAAGGTCGCCCGCACCAATTTCAATATCGGTCTCTTCGGCTTCGGGAAGCACAGCAACAGTAACGGTGCTGGTATGAATTCGTCCCTGAGATTCGGTAGCTGGCACGCGCTGAACGCGGTGCACGCCTGATTCGAATTTTAGTTGTGCATACGGTGCATCGCCCTTAATGCTAAAAATAACCTCCTTGTAGCCGCCGGTGTCGTTAGCACTTTCACTAATGAGCTCGGTTTTTAAGCTATTAGATTCGCAGTAACGAAGGTACATGCGGTATAACTCGGCGGCAAACAAGCTGGCTTCATCACCACCCGCTCCCGCACGAATTTCAATAATGACGTTTTTTTCATCGTTTGGGTCTTTTGGCGCAAGCATAATGAATAGCTCATCCTCAAGAGTAGCAAGCTTTTCCTCTGTTTCGGCCGCCTCTCGTTTTGCCAAATCGGCGAGCTCATCACCACCTGAAAACAGTTCTTTGGCTTCTTTTAGTTGCCCTTCGAGCGTTTGACGAAGCGTTGCCTTTTCGATAATTGCCTCAAGCTCTGTAAAACGTTTGTTTTTGGCACTGTAGTCTGGGTCGTTATAGGCGCTGGGTGAGGCTAAAAACTCGCCAAGTTCGGCTTTTTCTGTGGTGAGTTCGTTGATATTGAGGCTAATTTTTGACATATTATTTTTTCTTTGCAAGCAGTACGATACCAATGATGATACCTGGTAGCCATGTTATAACGGTAATGGTTCCGACAAGGAATAAAATAACGTTAGTAACGACCTTTACTGGGTTTTCAGCGAATAGTCCCGTGGAAGGATCTGGCTCTGGTGAACCTGCCAGGACGTTTGCGATTGCAGATCCAAGGATGGCAACGATAAGTAGTGCCGTCGGGCCAATAAGGAGAATAAGGGCTAGTTTTTTATGTGATTTTTTTGGTAGCTCAACGGGAGTTTCAGGTTGCAGAGAGTCTACTGGCTGAATAGGCGGCGTTGTCTGTACAGGTGGAGTACTGGGTGCTGTCGGTTGGTTTGGCTGCTGTTGCTGTGGATTCATATTTTTTCCTTTTAATAGTCTGCTTGACTCTAGTATATCAAAAAAGAGGTCGTACATCGGTACAACCTCTTTATCGAAATAGCGCTACTTCTCGGCTTTTTTTGCTTTTTGCGCGTTTGCCTTTTTTGCTTTGGCAGCAAGCTGCTCTTTGCGGGCTTCAGCGGCAGCAAAGCGTGCCTTGAAGCGATCAACGCGACCTTCGGTGTCGATGATCTTTTCTTCACCGGTAAAGAACGGGTGAGAAGCTGATGAGATGTGGACCTTTACGAGTGGATACTCGTTGCCATCTTCCCATTTAATAGTGTCGGTGGTTTGCGCTGTTGACTGTGTCAAGAAGGCAAACCCAGCAACGTCATCGCTAAATACGATGGGTCGGTAGTCTGTTGGGTGTATACTGCTTTTCATATCTGAACTATTGTATCTGTTTTTTAACAGATTGTCAAAGGCTAGCTGGTCTTGCGAAGCTTCATGCGCCGAACGTACTTAGCGATAGTTGTAGTAATAAGGGCAACTATGATGGCAAGCAGGAGTGATCCGGGCAAGACGATACTTGGTTCCGAGAGAACAGAAACCGTGCTTGTATCGGGGGCTTGTACGGTACCGGTGCTACAGCCTGCCTCGTAATTGCCACAACTATAGGCACCCTCTCCATACGCTGCCCCCAGCAGGTAGGTAGAAACGAATGTGTGTGAAGTGATGATAGATGACATAACTTGAGTTTACCAATCTTAAGCGTTATTATAGTACTAAGTAAAAAGCATTAGGAGAAAAAGCGCAATATGCAATCAGCTTATTTTGGTGACATTCTTGGACTGGGAACGCCCGAACTACTTATTATTTTAGTAATCCTTTTAGTACTTTTTGGTGGTTCACAACTTCCAAAACTGGCGCGGAGCCTCGGTAAATCTGCAAAAGAACTTCGTAAGGGAATTGATGACGCAAAGGGTGACTTTACGTCACCGGACAAAACGAATAAAAGCGATAAAAAATAATTTCAAAAACAGAAAAGCTACTCCGAAAAAGTTATTTTCGGAGTAGCTTTCTTTATGGGGCGCTGCCGGGCTTTTAACTGTACTTACTTATGGAGATCTTTTTGAGCTTCAGAAGTGTCATCGGTAGTATGACGGAGCAAGTGCATGACCGAAGCACCGGCGTCTGCCAATGAGTGGCGGCGTGAATGTTCCAGCTCGATTTTTTCGTGCAGTTTTTTCATAGCGTGAAGCGTGCCTGGGTTTTGGGTAAGCAATTTAAACTCTTTATCGAGCTCTGCGAGGTCGGCATCGCTTAAATCTTCAAGTCCCACATATTTTGTACGAGCGCCTTTGGTGGCGCGGATAAGTTCGTCAAGCTTAATCTGAACAGCTTTGCCGTCACGGTTTTGGGTATTTTGAATCAGAAATACCATCAAAAAAGTAATAATGGTCGTGCCGGTGTTGATGACTAGCTGCCATGTGTCAGAAAATCCGAACGCCGGGCCGGTAAAACCCCATACGATAACAATAAATATTGCGCTAAGGAACACGGTGGCGGTACCTGTCCAAATTGAAATGTGGCTTGCGATAGAGCGGAATAGATTTTTCATATGCTTTCTAGTATACGCTTACGCCAAAAAGTAGGCTAGAGGTTATTGACCGGGGTGACGCTTTACGGTATAGTAGGGAGGTAACAATTTTTAATGACACAACTTACGTGACTAACTCCTGAATCCTTCAGGCACGTAGGTGAGGAACAAGGAGTTCTAACTATTATGGCAGTAACTGTCGATATTAAAGCATTGCTCGAAGCTGGTGTTCACTTTGGGCACAAAACGAGCCGTTGGCACCCTAAGATGGCGCCATACATTCATAGCAAACGTCAAGATAGCCATATCATCGATCTTACAAAGACGGTTGAAGGCCTGGAAGCTGCACTTCCATTCCTGACAAAAGTCGCCGCAAGCGGCAAGCAAGTTCTGTTTGTTGGTACGAAAAAGCAGGCAAAAGACATCGTAAAAGCAGCAGCTGAAAAAATAGAGCAGCCCTATGTTACCGAGCGCTGGATCGGCGGCATGCTTACTAACGTAAACACTGTTACTCAGCAAATCAAGAAGCTAAAAGATCTTGAAAAGCGAATGGTAGCAGGTGACCTTGAAAAGCGCTACAACAAGCTTGAAGTACAGCGTTTTCAGGAAGAAATTGATGAACTAAACGCTAAATATAGCGGTATCAAAGACCTTAATGGCAAGCTCGGTGCGGTTATCGTTACCGATATTATTACCGATGCAAATGCTGTAAAAGAAGCACGAACACTTGGTGTGCCAGTGGTCGGTATTGTTGATACAAACGCAAACCCAACACTTATCGACTACGTTATTCCTGCCAACGATGACGCAATCAAGGGCTTGCAACTATTACTTGATTACTTTACTGCTGCCGTGCAAGAAGGCGCAGGCGCACAAAAACCAGCTGACAAAGAGGAGAAGTAAACCATGGCTGTTTCAATTGAAGACATTAAAAAACTCAAAGAACTAACCGGTGTTGGTTTAACCGATGCTAAGCTAGCGCTCGTTGAAGCTGATGGTAACTTTGACAAGGCGCTGGAAGCTATGCGTAAAAAGGGCCTTACCCGTGCCGACAAGAAAGGCGACCGTGAAGCCCGCGAAGGTATTATCGACAGCTACGTTCACAGCGGCCGCATTGGCGTTGTGGTTGAGATAAACTGTGAAACTGATTTTGTTGCCCGTCTTGATGACTTTAAAAAAGTTGCCCACGAAATTGCCATGCAAATTGCTGCAATGAGCCCGAAATACGTTACCGAAGCTGATATTCCAGCAGAGGAAATGGAACGTGTTCGCAGCGAAGCGAAAGATCGCGTTGTGGCCGAAGGCAAACCAGCAGAAATTGCTGAAAAAATCGTTGACGGTCAGGTAAAAAAGCATTTTAACGAACAGGTTCTTATGAACCAAACGTTTATTCTTGACGAAAAGAAAAGCGTTGAGGCTTACGTAAAAGAAAACATCGCAAAGCTTGGCGAAAACATTGTTATTCGTCAGTTCAAGCGAATTGAACTTGGCGTAAACGAGTAAACGCTTTCATTCTTTTAAAAAATATCCGGTTCAATACCGGATATTTTTTTATGAACAAAATGGTAGAACAGGTTTTATTTTCCTAGAACGGCCTCGTGAGCTCTATTGAAATTATCCTTGTTGATGGCTTCATCGATGTTCGCTTTTCCAGCTTCTGGTAAAAGTTCATCCGAGGTCTCATCATCGAGAGCTATAATATCAGAACCGTCAACTTTAAGAGTAGTTAGCACATCTGATGGGGTGTCAGACAGAAAGTAGTCCGTCAAATCGAAGGTAGCTGGGTCAGATAAGGCATTAGCAAAGCTTTTGGTTGTTACGGGTGCATCCGGGTTTTCCTGAAAAACGGGATTTTTTGGGTCTAGACGAAAAGCGGCAGCTAGAATGTTTTCGGTAGGGTCGTTCTTTGTTGCTACGAGTCCCTTGACTTTTAGGGTTTTCTGATCAAGGTCGAGTGTTGCAGTAAGGCTTGAGCGTCTCTCGCCGGCTGAAAGGGGAGTTTTTGCTTTCTCGGCACTAGTGTTACTTACTTCATATATATTTTCACCATCGGCTCCTGTATGTTTGATGCTTTCTTGTGATAGTTGATTAAGAATATCTTCAGAAAATGTACTCGCATACTGTGTCAATGTTTCCATAGGTGTTTGCGGGGTATCGATTATTTCCAAAGATTTTTCAGGGGCTGATGGAGTAGGACTTCCCATGTCGTTTTTGTCCCCACAAGCGCTAACAGCTAGAACGGCAAGTGCAGTAATGGCTGCCTTACGCTTACGAGATATTCGTTCGCGATCATCTGGGTCTTGATCTTGTTTTTTAAAAAAGTGGGTTTTACGTTCGCTCATTTGTAGTCTCCCTTTGAATTACTGCGCTAATAATACCACTTATAGTTAGAAAAGTCAATTAGGCCGCGATTGGAGGCTTAAAATCAGCGTATTTCAAGCACGCCTCTTGACCGAATATATGGTAAAATAAATGTATGTTTGATACCGATTCTTATGAAGAAAAAATGACTCTTGCGCTTATGCATTTTGAAGATGAGCTGAAAAAAGTGCGTACTGGTCGTTCGCATCCTGCTATGCTCGATGGCATTCAGGTAGAGGTGTATGGTCAAAAAATGCCGCTTAATCAGGTGGCAAATATTACCGCACCTGAACCGCAACTGCTACAAATAACCCCATTTGACCCCAGTAACGTTCAGGCTATTGCCGCTAGTATCCGCGGTGATCAGTCGCTGGGATTCAACCCAAGCGATGATGGGCGAATTGTTCGCGTTCCTGTACCTCCACTTACTGAGGAGCGCCGCCGCCAGCTTGTTAAGCAAACCAGCGAAAAAGGAGAAGAAGCACGTATTGCACTGCGCAATATTCGCCAAGACGCTTTAAAAGAGGCCAAGCGCAAAAAAGAAGCTAAAGAACTGAATGAAGATGACGTCAAGCTTGTTGAAAAAGAATTTGATAAGTTGATGGCTGGCTACCAGGAAAAAATTGACGCGGCATTTAGAGCCAAAGAGAAAGATATTCTTACTATCTAATGGCTGAACGTTCTATTCCGAAACACATCGGCTATATTATCGATGGTAACCGCCGCTGGGCTAAAAAACATGGCATCCCTACGTATGAGGGTCATCTTGCCGGCTACAATGCAATTCATGAGGTGGCTCAGGCTTCATTTGATGCTGGTGTTGAGTATGTCTCGGTATATATTTTCAGTACAGAAAACTGGAAGCGTAGCGAGCAAGAGGTGAGCAAGCTAATGGGGCTTGTGTTAAAACTTCTCACTTCTGATCTTCACTTGTTTGACGAGAATAATATTAAGCTTGAGGTACTTGGTTCACAGAACCATGTGAGTGACAAGCTTTTAAAGGCAATCGATAATGCGGAGAAGCGAACAGTCGATAATACTCGAGGGACATTGGCGCTTTGTTTTAACTATGGTGGTCAGATTGAAATTGCTGATGCGGTTAAAAAAATTATTCAGGCCGGCATTAAGGCACATGATATAACCCCCGAAGTAGTTTCGGATAACCTGTACTATTCAGAAGTGCCCCCGGTTGACCTTATCGTGCGAACAAGCGGTGAGCAGCGAATCAGCAACTTCATGTTGTGGCGCGCAGCGTATAGCGAGCTGCTCTTTTTGGACAAATTATGGCCAGACATGACAAAAGACGATGTGGACGCTATACTAGAGGAATATTCACGCCGTGATAGGCGTATTGGAGGATAAATGGAACTTATTTTTGGTATCGTACTTGGCTTGTTAATTTTGGTGCTGCTTGTGGTTGTTCACGAGCTTGGCCACGCCATTGTTGCACGGCGCAATGGGGTAGTGGTAGAAGAGTTTGGTATTGGCTTTCCGCCACGTGCCTGGGGTAAAAAGCTGAAAAACGGCGTGTTGTTTACCCTAAACTGGTTGCCGCTTGGTGGTTTTGTAAAACTTCAGGGTGAGCACGATGCTGCGAATAAAAAGGGCGATTACGGTGCAGCCTCGTTTTGGCAAAAGACAAAGATTTTACTTGCCGGTGTGGCGATTAACTGGATCGTTGCCGCCATTCTTTTGTCGGTATTGGCATGGTCTGGCCTGCCGAAAATTTTGCCAAACCAATTTTCTATTCCGGGTGACACAACAATAGCAAAGCAGCCCGTTGAATTAATTGCGATAACAAAAGACTCGCCAGCGGCAAAAGCAGGCTTGAAAGTTGGTGACCAGGTTGTACGTTTTGCTGGTGAGCCGGTACCGTCCTCTGAGCAACTAGCCGCGCAGACTAAACTGAAAAAGGGTCAGGAAGTTGAAATAATTTATAGTCGCAGTGGTGTCGAACAAAGTACCCAAGTAAAACTTCGTGGTGATAACGCCAATCAACAAGGCTACCTTGGAGTAGGCTCAGGCCAGCGTGAACAGATTCAGGCAAGCTGGTCGGCGCCAATTGTTGGTGTAGTAACGACTGCACAGTTTACGCTCGTGACACTACAGGGGCTGGGTGATCTTGTGGTTAACGTAGTGGGTGGAGTGATACTTCAGTTTAGCCCCGACCATGGCGTTCGTAGTCAGGCACAACAAGACCTTTCAACGGCAGGAAACAGCGTTGCGGGACCAATAGGCATTCTAGGTACTATTTTTCCGGCCGCAGAGCAAGCCGGGCCTACGCAGCTTGTATTCCTTACGGCCATTATATCTTTGACACTTGCTGTCATGAACGTTTTGCCGATTCCAGCGCTCGATGGCGGTCGTTGGTTCGTGATGGCGATTTTTCGTCTGCGTAAAAAGACACTCACTAAAGAACGGGAAGAAAAAATCCAGGGAACGGGCTTTCTTATCCTTATGCTTCTTGTAGTAGTTATAACAGTAGCGGATGTTGGCAAACTTATCAGATAATCAGGAGGTTCTACATATGGACAAGGTGAGTAAGGATAAAAAACCTTTTTCCGGCTTGGGAAAAGCTACACTGCTGGCTATTTGGACGGTTGTAGGCTTTGGGGCGGCCCAGGCAGTATTATTCGGTATATTCTTTGTATTAGGCTCGCTTGGCATTTCGTTTACTACTGTAAATCAGACAGTTCTTAATACGGTTATTTCAGCTGTTGTGTACGTATTAACGCTGCTGATCGTCATAGGGCTACCGTGGTGGCTCAAGAAGTACAAAACCACCAAGCAGGACATGGGGCTTACGCGTTTGCCATCGTGGCTCGATATCGGCCTTGCCCCGGCGGGATTTATTATTTACTTCTTGGCATCGGCACTTGTCGTGTATTTAGTAAGCGTATTTTTGCCAGCTATTGATTTGCAGCAGGCACAAGCTACGGGCTTTGAGCGTGCTAATCTTACTTCGTACTATGAATATTGGCTCGTGTTCGTCACTTTGATAATTGTTGCGCCTATAGCTGAAGAGGTGTTATTTCGCGGTTATTTGTACGGCAAGTTACGAAAAATCATTCCGGTTTGGGCGGCGGTTGGTATTGTCAGCCTGTTATTTGGTGCCGTTCACGGCCAGTGGAACGTGGCAATCGATGTATTTGTGCTCAGTATTGTTTTGTGTAGCTTGCGCGAGGTAACGGGCAATATTTGGGCAGGAGTATTGCTTCATATGTTAAAAAATGGCCTGGCCTTTTACCTCCTCTTTATTAATCCGTCACTATTGAATACAATAGGAGTGTAATGATGACACGACTCTTTCGACCGATTGTCTTTTTAGTGCCGGCCAGCCGGTAGTATTTTTTATTCACACGTGCCGTTTCAACTAACCATTAACAGGAGTAATACTATGCGAGTATCCCAGCTATTTACAAAAACAAGCAAAACTGCGCCTGCCGATGAGGTGGCTAAAAATGCTCAGCTATTAATTCGTGCCGGATTTATTCATAAGGAGATGGCTGGTGTGTATGCGTATTTGCCGCTTGGCCTGCGTGTTCTTGAGAATATTAAAACGATTGTGCGCGAAGAAATGAACGGCATCGGCGGTCAAGAGGTTATGATGACCGCTTTGCAGCCAAAAGACATATTTGAAAAAACGGACCGCTGGGACGATAAGAAGGTGGATAACTGGTTTAAGACCAAGCTTGTCAATGGGACTGAACTTGGTATGGGCCTTACACACGAGGAGCCGATTGTCGATGCGTTAAGCGCCTATGTGAATTCGTACAAAGATTTACCGATATATGTTTACCAGATTCAAAACAAGTTCCGCAATGAGCTTCGTGCGAAAAGCGGGCTGCTTCGTGGCCGTGAATTTGTAATGAAAGATATGTACTCACTTGCGCGCACTCAAGAGGAGCATGACGAGCTTTATGAGCGTGCGGCCGAGGCATACCACAGAGTATATAAGCGGCTAGGAATAGGCGACATTACGTACCGTACAGCAGCCGATGGCGGAATCTTTACGACTCGTTTTAGTGATGAATTTCAAACATTGAGCCCTATTGGCGAAGATACGATTTATGTTCACGAAGCAAAGAAGGTTGCCGTGAACCAAGAGGTCTACACTGATGAAAATCTTGCACGGCTTGGGCTTAATAAAGACGAACTGGTTGAAAAACGTGCCGTTGAGGTAGGTAATATCTTTCCGCTCGAGAGTAAGTATACCGATGCGCTTGACGTATATTATATTGATGAAAAAGGCCAGAGACAGTCGATTATTATGGGGTGTTATGGTATTGGTGTCAGCCGACTTATGGGGGTGCTTGCTGAGCACTTTAGCGATGATAAGGGTCTGGTTTGGCCAGAGAATATTGCGCCGGCAAAAGTATATTTGGTACGGATAGGTAAAGAGGCTGCTACGGCGCACGCAGACGAGCTGTATGCGCAATTAACCAGCAAAGGTATTGAGGTGCTCTACGATGATCGAGACGAGCGACCAGGCGCAAAATTCGCTGATGCCGAGCTTATGGGCATTCCGTATCGAGTCACGGTGAGCGATCGTTTGATTGAAGCTGGTCAATATGAATATACAGTGCGAAAAACTGGGGAAACTAAGCTGTTGACAGGTGAAGACCTGCTTGTTAAACTGAGTTGATTGTAGGATTCACTATGCGAGCTTACACCATATGTAGCGTATACACATATTTGTTATACGCTACGGTAATGTAATAAAGGAATAAAACACGATGAAAAAAATGTATCAGATTACTGACGAAGGTAAAAAAGAACTTGAAGCAGAGCTTGAAGAGCTAAAAAGTCGTCGTGGCGCTATTGCGGATAAAATTGCGGAGGCACGAGATTTCGGCGACCTTAGCGAAAATGCAGAATATGACAGTGCGCGCGAAGAACAAGGGCTTGTAGAAAGTCGTATTGCGGAAATTGAAGATATTCTTTTAAACGCAGAGATTATTAAAGCTGGAAAAAGCTCAAAAGTAGCGCTTGGAAATAAAGTTGAACTAAAGACGGGCAGCAAAACAGTTACCTATAGTGTTGTAGGGCCCGTTGAAGCCGACCCTCTCGAAGGAAAGATCAGCAATGAATCTCCGATTGGAATGGCGCTGATGGGCAAAAAAGTTGGCGACAAAGCCACGATTACAACGCCAAAGGGCGAGATGACGTACGAAATCGTTAAGATTAGTTAAGAAGTCTAAAAAATAGAAAAACAATAAATGGCTGCAATACTGCAGCCATTTATTGTTTTTCTACAGGTGACTTGTCGTCTATGGGAGGGGCCAATGCTGCAGTAGTAGGGTAAGAAGTGCCCGCAGAAGGACCCACCGGGGGAATTAGATTATCATCAGCATCGTTTTTCCATCCGTACGCTGCCTTAATGCGATCCCATCCTATTTCATAAGCAGCGGAGTATGGAAGTTTAGTGGTTGTATGTACGATAGCCCAGCGTTTGGTTTCGGCTTCCAAATGATCGAGAGGGTCAGTCTCCTCATTGGGATGAATTCTTTCCATGAGTCCCTCGGATAGATCAGTGATTATTTCTGTTTCTGGAGTATCATCTACTCCTACTGCGTGGAGATTGGCTTGTGTTGTAGTCAAAGTATCCGAGATCATAAAAGGTGACAAAGCACTAGTTTCTGCTAGGCGGACAGCATTACGGGCGAGGTGTCGCAGTACTCTGTTGGAGGGAATTTCTTCGCCTCGGCGAATCTTTTCCGACTCTTCGATCAGTGCCCTGTGAGCTGCCTCTGCTCGTGCCTGCTCGGCCTGTGCTTTCCAGACATGATAACTATGTTCTGTGGTGAAGGGGAGATGTGGGAGCGTCATTTTATTTTTGAGCTAAATTTAAAATTAACCGTATATTGTAAGGGGAATTATAGCATAATACTACAGTAAGCACAAGCCTATTGTTTACTGGAAGCAAAGTAACAGATATGATACAGTAAAAAGTACTATGGCAACACTTCAAGATTACCGTGATGAGCGGCTGCGAAAATTAGAAGAACTCAAAGAGTTGGGGGTTGATTCGTACCCGGCGAAAAGTCATCGAACACATAATGCGGGTGATGTCGCATCTCACTTTGATGAGCTGGAAGGTAAGACGGTTACGATTGCCGGACGGGTTATGGGTCTTCGCAAATTTGGAAAGCTGGCCTTTATCGTTGTAAAAGATTTCAGCGGTCATATTCAGCTATTCTTACGTGACGGAGACGTAGCTGAGCTTGATGCACCCCGCGGTGTACTTGGTATGAAACAATTACCGCTTCTTGACACAGGTGACTTTATTGAAGCAACTGGCGAGATTATTAAAACCAAAACCGGTGAGATTTCCGTAGGGGTAAAAACGCTACGTTTACTGACTAAAAGCCTTCGCCCCATGCCAACAGAGCTGACTAATAAAGAAGAACGCTTTCGCCGGCGTTACGTTGATATGAACGTAAACCAAGAGGTACGCGATCGCTTTGTGCGCCGCTCGAAATTTTGGCAGGCTACTCGTGATTATCTGAACCAGAACGGCTTTTTGGAAGTGAACATTCCGGTGCTTGAAAGCACGGCTGGCGGCGCCGATGCTACTCCGTTCGTAACTCACATGGACGCACTTGGTCAAGATTTCTTTTTGCGTATTAGCCACGAACTGCCGCTCAAACGCCTTCTTGTTGCGGGATACGAAAAAGTATTCGATATTGGCGCGCGCTTTCGCAACGAAAATTACAGCGATGAGCATCTTCCTGAGCATATGGCAATGGAATGGTACTGGGCCTACGCCGACTGGGAAATGGGCATGGAATTTACCGAGCAGATGATTCGGTTTATTGCTGATCATACGTGGGGGACCAGACAGTTCAGCCTGGCCAACGGCACAACGGTTGATTTTGGCGAGGACGGCACGCACTTTCCGCGGATTAGCTTTGTAGCTGTTCTGCAGGAACAATATGGCATCGATGTTTTCAACGCTACAATCGAGGATATTACTGCTAAACTTAAAGAAAACGGCCTTGAGGTTGAAAAACAAGATAACCGCCAGCGAAGCCTTGATAAGCTTTGGAAAAAATACCGTAAAACCATAGCTGGGCCGGCTTTTTTGATAGATATGCCAACTTTTATGCAACCGCTTGCCAAGGTACAGGCGGATAACCCGCAGCTGACCGAGCAGTTCAATCTTGTTTTTGGTGGCAGTGAAATGTGTAAGGCTTTCTCGGAGCTAAACGATCCGGTCGATCAATACCAGCGTTTTGTGCAGCAGCAAACTATGCGCGATGCCGGTGACGATGAAGCGCAAATGATGGATATCGACTACGTTGAGGCGCTAGAATACGCTATGCCGCCAGCTTGTGGCCTGGGCTTTTCAGAGCGGATATTTTGGTCGCTCGAGGGCGTAACAGCGCGTGAGGGTGTACCGTTTCCTCAGCTTCGTACCGAACATGACCCGGCGACAAAAGATATTTACCCCGACATTAAACTTGCGTAACCATTGAAAACAGACCGAGCTGGTCTGTTTTTTGGTTTTGGTTGTACTTTTGAATTCTAATTGCTATACTAAGTATAGTAATAATGAAAGGGAAACAAAGAAATGACTAAGATTGCCGTATTTGTCGGTAGTATTCGTGAGGGTTCTACTAATAGGTCACTTGCAAAAGCACTCGAAAAGCTTGCCCCCGAGGGTATGGAGTTTAGCTATATTGATATTAACCTGCCGCTTTACAGCGAAGACGTTGAAAAGGCCGGCTTGCCAGCCTCTGTACAAGCAATGAAGGATACGGTTGATAAAGCGGACGGTGTTCTTATTTTAACCCCAGAATATAACCGTGGTATGCCCGGGGCGCTAAAGAATGCTCTTGACTGGGCATCACGACCGTATGGCTCCAATTCATTTACTCATAAGCCAACTGGTGTGCTTGGTTCTTCAATGACGCCTGTTGGAACAGCAATGGCTCAGTCTGACGTTCGGACCTTTCTGGCTTTTTCAGACGCCAAGACACTTGGACAGCCCGAAGTCTACGTTGCTAATGCTTACGAGGTATTTGACGAGAGCGGTGAAGTGATAAGCGAGCGTTGGTTGAAGAATTTTCAGCTATATATGGACGCTTTTTCGGCTTGGGTTGCAAACGAAAAGTAGCAACCATTCTCCATGCAAAACAGGCGCTTTCAGGGCGCCTTTTTTGTTATAGTAGAAAGATGAAACGATTTATATTGGGGCTTGGAGCGGTTTTAATTGGTTTGCTTGGTGGCGTGGCCGTACCGCTACAGGTCGGTGCCAGCAATACGGATAACTTTACGATACGTTCATTTGACGCTGACTATTACCTGGATAAAGATAGTGAGGGGCGATCAACGCTTAAAACGGTAGAAAAAATCGTTGCTGTTTTTCCTGATTATGACCAAAACCATGGCCTGGAACGCGCATTGCCAGAAGACTATAATGGCCATTCTACAGCCCTGCGCATTCAATCTGTAACAGATGGTACCGGCACCAAGCAACCGTATTCCGAGTCGATCTCAAATGGTAATCTTGTACTTCGAATAGGGGAGGCAGATACATATGTACGCGGCGCGCGTGAATATGTTATTACGTATACGCAGCGTGATGTTAGTGCATTTTTTAAAGACACTAACGATGATGAATTTTACTGGGATGTTAACGGTACGCAGTGGCCGCAGGCAATGGAACGGGTGAGCGCGCGGGTACACGTAGCACCAGCGCTTGTCCCGGGCCTTACAAATAAAGCAAGTTGCTACCAAGGTATGACGGGCAGTACAAGGCAATGTGCAATTTCACGTAGTACGGATGATGCCGGCACGTTATTTTCAACCGCAGCCGTATCGCTTGGCTCATACGAAAATATGACCGTTGCTATTGGGTTTGCTCCGCATACGTTTGCCGCTTATCAACTAACTATGCAAGAAAAAATAATGGGCGCGGTTATTCTTGTTTGGGTGGCGCTTCTTGCTATCGGTTCGATCGTGGCGATTGCTATGATTATTTGGATGAGTGTTAAGCGTCACCAGGTTGTGCACCGCATAAAAGGGCGCGGTACGATTGTACCCGAGTACCTACCACCAAAGGAAGAAAGTGTACTGGTATCAGCACAAGTACTGGGCAACACAACGGCCGACATGACGGCGCAGATAATTGACTTGGCCGTGCGGCATTATTTAAAGATTTATCAGACTAAAGACAAAACGCTTTTTAAACCTGCTGAGTACGAGCTTGAAATTGCAAAAGAACCCGCGGAGCTTCGTTCGGAAGAGCTTGAGCTGCTAAGGAGTTTGTTTGGAAAGTCGAATGTACATATTGGCGCTCGGTTTGCTATGAAAAAACTGCAAAATAACTATACATTGGCACAAAAACTAGTTGCAAGCCGCAAGCAGCTTCAAAAAGATGTTCGTGGCAAATACGGTCTATACGAATATATTGAACGTGAGGCGAAGCAATTTAAGAAAGTAGGCGTGGTAACGATTATTGTTGGCGTGCTAACACTTTCACCTCTATTAATTATTGCAGCAATCGTTGCGTTTATATATGCTCATACGCTTTGGCCGCTTACTAAAAAAGGTGTGGCGCTCAAAGAGTATTTGGCGGGCCTTCGCGAGTATATTAGTGTTGCCGAGGAGGAACGTCTAAAGATGCTTCAAAGCCCAGAGGGTGCCGAGAAAGTAGGTGTAAAAGTGAATGGGCGAGATTCGCAACAGCTAATAAAGCTTTACGAGCGAGTGTTGCCCTATGCGGTGCTATTTGGTATTGAAAAAGAATGGACAAAGCAACTTGGTGCCTACTACGAAGCAGGGGCAACTCAACCCGATTGGTATAGTGGCAATGCCGCTTTTAATGCAGTGGTGTTTAGTTCGGCAGTAAGCAATTTTAGTAGCCAAAGCTCGTCTTACAGTTCTTCGAGCAGCTCATCCTCCGGTGGTTCTGGCGGTGGGGGCTCTTCTGGTGGCGGCGGTGGAGGTGGCGGTGGAGGCGGCTGGTAAGGCTTGCGTATCAAGGTTTAAGTAAAGAGTTAGAACTGCTATTATAAGAAGAATTAATTCGCCGCAGATTGGTCTTTGTGAACCCGCGGTAAACTCTCAATTGAAAGTGAGGATAGGTAGTGATCGAAGTACGAAACGTGACGAAGACGTATGGCAAGAAGCACAATGCTTTTCGAGCTCTGGATAACGCCAATTTTACTATTCCCGATGGTGCAAGCGTTGCCATTTTAGGTAAGTCGGGCTCTGGAAAGTCGACCCTCATGCACGCTATGAGCGGACTAGACCGTCCGGAAGTCGGCAAGATTATCATTAACGGCAAAGATATTTTAACGTTTAAAACCAAAGAAATTGATGCGTTTCGTTCCAGCGAAATGAGTTTTATTTTTCAAAGCTTTTTCGTTCAGGCAAACGAAAGTTGCTACGATAATGTCAGTTTACCGCTTGAAATTGCAAATGTTCCCGCTAGTAAGCGGCGTGCAAGAATCGAGGCTGCATTGGAGGCGGTTGAGCTTCTTGATAAAAAGAAATCGCGGGCACGTGATCTTTCTGGTGGGCAGAAACAGCGCCTGGCGGTGGCGCGCGCAATTGTTAATGAACCAAAAGTATTGTTTGCCGATGAACCAACTGGAAACCTTGACAGTACCACAGGTGCTGTCATTGAAGATTTACTGTTTAGCTACAATAAAACGCGTGGTGTAACGCTTATTATTGTGACGCACGACCCAGACCTTGCAAATAAGTGTGACATGCAAATTAACATCAAAGACGGAAAAATCGAGTCCATCCGTACAAAGGAAGGAGCAAAATCATGAAAATTCGAGATACGGTTCGCCGTGCAGGCCGGAGTTTGCGTCAGGCGAAAGCTCGTACGCTACTAACCAGCCTTGCTATTAGCGTTGGAGCATTTACTGTTACGTTGGCGCTGGCTGCCGGTGCTGGTGGTCAGGCGTATACCGATTCGCTTATTAAAAGTAACGGCGATGCACGGCATCTGTCTGTTTTTCCTAAGGTAGACGAAGGCAAGAGTGAAGCCCCCAAAGAGTATGGCGCTCAAAGTGTTGCTACGAAGCAGGGTGTGTTGACCGAAAATGATCTTAACAAGCTGAAAAAAATTGATGGTATCGCTGAAATTGACCCGGCCTATAATGTTACCGCTGCATATATGACCCGAGGCGAAGGGTCAAAAAAGTACGAAGCACCACTTACTATTAAGGCCGACCGTACAGCAATGCCGCTTGCTGCAGGCTCATTGCCTGATAACCAGGTGCCACGAGGAGGCGTTGTTATTTCCGAGGGTTACCTAAGTGTGCTTGGCTTTAAAGATGCGCAGGCAGCAATTGGCAAAATAGTAACGATTCATATCGAAAAGCCTTCACGACTTGTTGGTGCCAAGGCGACCGAATCTGAAGACCGAACCCTTACTATTGCAGCCGTTGATAAAAAATCTGCGACCGTGCTTCGCTACCAGACGGGCCTCACGCTTTCAGCGGCTGATGGCAAGGCAATCTACGAATATCAAACAGCCGATCTCCCTACGAGCGATGAATACTACGCTATTAACGTTCGCGTTGCGGACGGCAGCGATATCACGGTAGTACAAAAGGCTATCGAAGGTGCGGGCTATACGGTCTTCTCACTTCAAGACATACAAGAGACCTTGTTTCAATTTATTAGCATTGTGCAGTGGGGCGCTGCCGGATTTGGCTTTTTGGCAATTTTGGCCTCGGTGTTTGGGATTATCAATACCCAATACATTAGTGTTCTTGAGCGAACGCAGCAGATCGGCCTCATGAAAGCGCTCGGCGCTCGGCGGAAAGATGTGGGACGATTATTCCGTTATGAAGCTGCCTGGGTTGGGTTTTTGGGAGGTGCGATTGGTACGTTCCTTGCAGTTACGACCAGTCTGTTTAATCCGGCAATTACCCAGGGGTTGAACCTTGAAAAAGGTACTGAGCTTTTGCAATTCAGTCCGATTACTAGCGTTATTCTTATCGTGAGCTTGATGCTCGTTGCCGTCTTGGCAGGATATTTCCCGGCACGAAAAGCGGCTAAGCTCGATCCGATAGAAGCCTTGCGTACAGAATAAAGATAAAAAAAGCGCCTTCTTTTTACGAAGGCGCTTTTGACTTGCTGCTTTAATTTGCTGTTTTATCCATATCGCTCGTTTCTGTAAAATCTCCTAGTAAAATAGCTGTTTCGTTTTGAACAATTTCTTCAAAATCAGGAACGGTTGCTTCGAGCCAGGTTCCGATTTCATCATCTTTTCCACTTTCTTGCAGTTCAACCAATGTCTGTAGCTGAGTATCATCGAGTGCATCGATAATCTGCTCGCCTATACGTTCCTCAAGGGTCTCATTGAGCTCTTCAAGAACTTGGGCTATGTCCTTGCCCCCCAGATCAATATCAAGGTTACGTATCATTTCTTCGGTTATATAATTTTCCATACTCTTTTATTATACGCTCCTCAAGGGGAGTATGGATGATATAATAAATTCATGTTAGATATCCGTTTTGTCCGCGAGCACGCTGAGGCCGTGCAAGAGAATGCCCGCCGTAAAGGCTATGACGTCAAGGTTGACGAGCTTTTGAAGTGGGATCAAAATAAGCGCCAGCTGCAACAGCAGGCAGACGAGTTGCGTGAAAAACGTAATACGATTTCATCGCAGATGAAAGGTGGCCGGCCTTCAGATGAGTTGGTTGCCGAGGGTAAGGTGCTTAAAGAGCAATTAGCCGAAGTGGAGGCTCACCTCAAAGAGGCGGACGAAACGTTCACCGAACTTTTGAAGAAAATCCCGAATATGGCGCTGGCCGATGTTCCTGTGGGAGCCTCAGAGGATGAGAACGTTGTAGCTAAAACGGTTGGCGAACCTACCGTCTTTGATTTCATACCGAAAAATCATGCCGAACTTGCCGAGCTAAAAGGCTGGCTTGATAAAGAGCGGGCTGCAAAGGTAACCGGTTCACGCTTTGCTTATTTAAAGGGTGATTTGGTAAAGCTGCAGTTTGCGCTTATTCAGTTCGTTATGGATAAGCTAAGCGACCAGACGTTTATCGATGAGGTTATTCGTGAAAATAATTTGTCTGTAAGTAACAAACCTTTTTTGCCGATTTTGCCTCCATTTATGCTTCGTACGCAGATGTATGATGCTATGGATCGCCTTGAGCCACGCGATGATCGTTATAAAATTGAAGATGAAGACCTATGGCTACAGGGAAGTGCCGAGCATGTCCTTGGCAGCATGCACGCCGATGAAATTTTCGATAAAAAAGAGTTGCCTATCCGCTATATTGGCTATGCAACGAGCTTTCGCCGCGAAGCGGGTACGTATGGTAAAGACATGGAAGGCATGTTTCGGATGCATCAGTTTGACAAGCTCGAAATGGAGAGCCTGGGCGCGAGCGAAGCCGGTCTTGAAGAACATCTCTTTCTGGTGGCAATTCAAGAAAAAATTATGCAGCTGCTTGAAATTCCTTATCGAGTACTTCTTAAATGTACGGCTGATATCGGCAAACCTAATGCTCGTGGTGTTGACATTGACGCATGGCTACCGGGGCAAAACAACTACCGTGAAACGCACACGGCAGATTACATGACCGACTACCAGGCACGCCGGTTGAAAACCCGCCTGCGGCGCGAAAATGGAGAGGTTGAGTTGATTCATACCAATGATGCGACTGCGCTACCACTTAGTCGTGGCCCGATTGCAATTTTAGAAAATCATCAGCGGGCAGATGGTTCAATTACTATTCCTAGCGCACTGCGCCCCTACCTTGGTGGTCGCGAAATTCTTTAATTCGCGGTATAATAACTACACAGACCTAACTAACAGGAGGGTAGCATGATCGAAACAATCAGCATTACGGGCGTCAAATACGAACTGGACGAGACAACGAAAAAGTATGTCACGAAGAAGATCGGACGGCTCGATCGATATCTTCCAAAGCACGCGCGAAAAAGCGTTGTTGCAGAGGTAAAACTAAAAGAGGTTAACCGCGACCATGGCAATAAATACGAGGCCGAGGTTATTTTAATTGTTCCCGATAAGACAATAACCGCTAAAGATTCAACGGTAAATATGTTGGCAGCGGTCGACATAGTTGAGGCAAAACTTGTAGCCCAACTACGCAAGTACAAGCAGGCGAGCGTATCGCATGTAGGCCATCGTGGAATGCTGAGCCGTTTTAAGCGGAGTTATGCACGCGAGGCTCAGTAGTCTTAAAATTTAAAAAGAACCCCGTGTACTATATTTTCAGAAGGCTGTGGCCCAAAGGGCCAGCCGAACGCCGTGGGCGAGCCTTCGGGCTCCCATAGAGAATATAGTACACGGGGTTCTTTTTGCTCGTAATAGCTACTTTCATCTGATGAAGAAACGGCGTATAATACAAGGAGTATTTTTGATGAGCATTTTCAGATCACCGGAGGGATTCTAAATATATGGTTAGCCGACAAAAAGCCTTAACGAAAGTGTTTGGCGATCCGCAAGTGCGGATACTAAAGACCTTGCAGAAAAAAGTCGGGGCAATCAATGATTTGACCGATAAATACAAAGCAATGACAAAGCCCGAGCTAAAAAAGCAGACGGCAGTATTAAAAGAACGCCTTAAAAAAGATGCAAAGCTTGATGAACTGCTACCTGATGCCTTCGCTCTAACGCGAGAAGCAAGTGATCGCGTACTTGGTATGCGCCACTTTGACGTGCAGCTTATTGGGGGTATGGCGCTTCATGAGGGTAATGTTGCCGAGATGAAAACAGGTGAGGGTAAGACGCTTGTCGCAACGCTGCCAGTTTATTTGAATGCCCTTGAAGAAAAGGGTGTGCACTTGGTGACAGTCAACGACTACCTTGCGCAGCGTGATGCAAGCTGGATGGGCGAGCTATATGATTTTCTTGGTATGAGCACCGGAGTCATTATTAACGATGCATCATTTGTATACGACAAAGACTTCGATAACGCTGCTCACAGCGATCCTCGTATGCGAAAGCTTCGTCCCGTGACACGTAAAGAAGCCTATGCGGCCGATATAACGTATGGCACAAATAACGAATTTGGTTTTGACTACCTGCGCGACAACATGGTAAATGAAGTTGAGCTGCTTCGTCAGCGCGAGCTGAATTTTGCGATTGTAGATGAGGTGGATTCAATCTTGATTGACGAAGCGCGTACCCCACTTATTATTAGTGCGCCAGCTGCTGAAAACCCTGACAGCTACTATCAGTTTGCAAAAATTGCCGCAAAATTAGTGCCTGAAGATTTCACGCTTGATGAAAAGCGCCGTAGCGTTGCATTAACTGACGAAGGCGTTGAAAAAGTACAAAAAATGCTTGGTATAAAAAACTTATACACACCAGATTATATTCGTTCTGTCTATCATGTTGATCAGGCGTTGCGTGCACAAACATTGTTCAAACGCGATAAGGACTACGTTGTGACAAATGACGGCGAAGTGATTATTGTAGATGAACATACCGGCCGCTTAATGCAAGGCCGCCGTTACAATGAAGGGCTTCACCAGGCAATTGAAGCCAAAGAAGGCGTGTCAGTGTTGCAAGAGAGCATGACGCTTGCAACAGTGTCCTTTCAGAATTACTTCCGTTTGTACGGCAAGCTTTCGGGTATGACCGGAACGGCGTTCACCGAAGCGGAGGAATTCCAGCAAATTTATAGTCTTGATGTTATTCAAATTCCATCGAACCGTCCCATTCAGCGTATTGACCACGAGGATTTGATTTTCAAGACTGAAAAAGCAAAGCTAAAGGCAGTTGCCGAAGCCATTAAAGAATACAACGAGGAGGGGCGTCCGGTACTTGTTGGGTCTGCTTCAATTGCCAAAAACGAATTGATTGCCGAGTGGCTTGATAAAGAAAAAGTTCCTTACGAACTGCTAAACGCCAAAAATAACGAGCGCGAGGCGGCGATTATTGAAAAAGCCGGAGAAAAGGGTGCGATTACTCTGGCAACCAACATTGCTGGCCGTGGTACCGATATTAAGCTAGGTATCGGTGTTAAAGAGCTTGGCGGCCTTGTCGTTATTGGTTCGGAACGTCATGAATCTCGCCGTATTGATAATCAGCTTCGAGGGCGTGGCGGACGTCAGGGTGACCCGGGTGAAACACAGTTTTACGTATCGACTGAAGACGATTTGATGCGTATTTTCCAGGGTGAGCGCATTGCTGGTCTAATGGACAAGCTTGGCGTAGATGATGACCAGCCGATTCAGAATAAAACGGTTTCAAAAACGCTTGAAGCGGCGCAAAAGCGCGTTGAAGGCTACAACTTTGATACCCGTAAGAATGTTGTGCAATACGACAATGTTATTAACCGTCATCGCCGTGTAGTATACGTAATGCGCCGTAAAATTCTTGAAGGTGGCGACATAAAACCTGAAATTCAGCGTTTAATTGATGAAAAAGTACTTGATTTGGCCTATGTACCGGCTAAGAATAACCCACATTTCGTTGAAGAATTCGAGAGCGTTTTTCCGGTTGACGGCAAAGAGATTGCCATTATTGGTACCGAAAAGAAAGATAAAGTACGCGTTGAGCTTGCTAAAAAAGAGATCATGGCACTGTATGCAAGCAAAGAAGATGAGTTGACGCCAGAGGTGATGCGTAAAGTTGAGCGTGAAGTGTATTTGCAAGTGCTTGATACACTGTGGATGCAACATCTTGAGAATATGCAGCACCTTCGAGAAGGAATTCACTGGCGAAGCGTAGGACAACGTGACCCGTTGGTAGAATACCGCAGCGAATCGCAAAAATTGTTCGAAAGCCTTCAAGCAACGCTTCGTGATGAAGTGCTACGTGCGGTGATGCACGTTCACAAACATGATGTAGTAGCCCAAGAAGAGGAAGATCATGAAACAGAGCTGACACGCCTTGCAGAAAACGCAGTTGAACGCGGTGTCAACGAAGTAACAGGTGGTGAAGAAAACCGCGATAGTTCGTTCAAGACGAAAAAAGCCAAAACAACAGCTGAGGTTAGCAAGCACAAAAACGATGCACGCAAAAAAAAGAAGGCCCAGCGCCAAAATCGCAAGAAAAGCCATAAGTAATAAACCTAGATTTACTTGTTCTGGTATCGGGCTTGTTATTTATAGAGGTTTTCTCTGGTAAGCGGGAGTGTGTTGTCATTGCCTTTTGAAAATACAAATTGCGACAAATTAAGGTCGCCGTAGCGAAACGCCGCAGAAGAACTGGCGAGATATAATCGCCACATGCGATAGAACTTTTCGTCATACATCTTAATGACTTTGGCTTTATGGTTTTCAAAGCGGCGCCACCATTCATCAAGCGTCATGGCATAGTGGATTCGTAGGTTCTCATAATCAAGTAGTTGAAAATCGTGTGCGGGCAGCTTATTAATTGTTTCGCGCACTGAAGGGATATAGCCACCGGGAAAAATATATGTATCAATCCATGGGTCGGTAGGCGTTTCGTGGGTATGCGTGATGGTATGAAGGACCGAAAGGCCATTGTTTGCGAGCATTGTATCGACTGCTTTAAAATAGCGTGAATGATTACCGCGTCCGACATGTTCGTACATTCCTACGCTAACAATGCGGTCGAATTTTTTACCTTGTTCGGCCAGGTCTTGATAGTTCATGAGTTCAAATGTAACGAGCTTGCTAACGCCGGCTTTTTTTGCAGCGCGCCGGGCGTGGTCGCACTGGTTTTTACTAAGAGTGATTCCCATACCGGAGACACCATATTTTTTTGCAGCTGTGATAAGCAGCGTGCCCCATCCGCAGCCAATATCAAGGAGGTTTGTGTTTTTCTTGAGCTGGAGTTTTTTCAACAGGTGGTCTATTTTTTGTTTTTGGGCTTGCTCGAGCGTATTGCTGGACTTTTTAAAGTAGGCGCAGCTGTACATCATTGTGTCATCGAGCCATATTTTATAAAAATTATTACCAATATCGTAGTGATGAGCAATCTGCGAACGTTGACGACCGCGTACGTTATTATTTTTAGCTCGCACCCAACGCAGGCCTTTGAGAAATGTAAGAGTCGGTTTATTCTGGCTTGCAAGACGGTTGATTTGATCAAGGGGCCCATCGACATCAATAAGCTCGTTCATGTAGCTTTCACCGAACCCAAGCGTGAGTCGGCGCATCATCGCACGCACGGCTTTTGGACTATGGATAGTAACGTGAACGAGGGGTTCTCCTGTTCCATAAGTGATGTCGCTGTCATCCCAATAGGTCACGCGCAAAGCGCCGTTTTTAATATGCTTTAAAACGTTGTTTAGTGCTTTTCTTTCCATATTGCCCCCTATGTTTGAATATTATTATACACCTAGGTTGTTTGCCGGACTAAAATCAGTGTAAAAGGTAGCAATCTAATGGGAAAAGTGGCACAATAGAACGCAGTATTTTTGCGAGAACTCACAGTAGGAGAGAATTTTGAAACACACAGTTGAAGAAGTAAAATTGCCCAGTGGTGCCCGCGGGTTGTTAATTGATATTCCCGGTGCAACCGTAATGAGTTTTCAGTTTCAGTTTCGTGCTGGTAACCGATACGTACGTAATAAAGATATTTACGAAACAGCGCATATTATGGAACATATGGCGTTTGGGGCAAATGCTCAATTTAAAAATGAGCATGACTATGAGGCGGAATTTACAAAAAACGGCGCCTATCATAATGCTTATACGAGCGATCTTTCGATGGTATATGTCGCCGATTGTGCCGATTTTGAATGGGAGCGTATTTTTGCATTGCAACGCGTTGCTATTTGCGAGCCAAAATTTAACGCACCCGAACTCGAGGCCGAAAAAGGCAATGTTAAAAGTGAATTAACAGGATATTTAAATAACCACAACCGAGTGCTTTGGCCAAAAGTACAGCAACTACTTGGTGAAGATGTCTATACTTTTTGGCAGCGACTACAGACAATTCCAAATGTGACACTGGGCGACATTCGCGAACATCACAAACGCACCCATACAGCAAAAAACATGTGCTTTGTAATTGCCGGAAAGCTGCAGGGACGCAAGGCCGAAATTAAGCGCCAACTAGCTGATTGGGAGTTACCTGAGGGTGAGCGTTTTACGGTGCCGCGCGACATTTTAACGAGTGCTAACCCAAACCTTATTCGCCGCAAAGAGGCCTCAAACCTTACGTTTGGCTGGTCCATGACAATGCCGCGTGAAATCAGTGACGAAGAAGCCGAAGCAATGAACTGCTTGGACCAAATTTTAACCGGTACTACGCATTCGCGTATTTATGGTGCAGCACGTAAAAAAGGGTTGGCTTACGGTGTCTTTTCAGACACATCGGTGGGTTTTCATGATAGTAGCTGGGACTTTGGCGGGCAGGTAAACCTGGAAACGTCCGAGGCGTTATTTGATATTATCGTACGCGAAGTAAAGTTTGTACTTGAAGGCAAAATTACCGAAGCCGAACTCGCCGCGGCAAAATCGTACGCATTAGGCCGCTACCAAATGGGCGCGCAAACAGTGGCACAAATCAGCAATTTTTATACCGGCCGTTATTTTGCCGATGGCGTTGTAAAAGACTACGAAAAAGTGCCTGAATCTATCCGTAAAACCTCACGTGATCTTATGATAGGCACCGCCCGCGAATTCATCTCCAGTGACGCCTGGGTACTGGCGGGCGTAAGCAGCGGCGAGAAGAGTGATATTGTTTCTTTGAACGATAAATTAGCATCTATATTCGAAAAGCGATAAAATAGAAATATGAAAATTGCAATCGCAGGTTATGGCATTGAAGGAAAATCGAGTTATCAGTATTTTTCTTCCCGCGGCCATGATGTAACGATTGTCGATGAAAGAGATTCACTTGCAGACTCGCCTGAAGACGCACAGACGATGCTAGGTGCCGGGGTGTTTAGTAGGCTCAAGGGATTTGATGTGGTAATTCGGACGCCTAGTTTGCCCCCCCGCGCTATTACAACGGATGGTAAAGTGTGGTCAGCGACAAATGAGTTTTTCAAGCAATGTGAGGCTCCTATCGTTGGTGTTACTGGTACAAAGGGAAAGGGCACGACCAGTAGTCTTATTGCAGCAATTCTTCGTACTTCAGGGAAGAAAGTACATCTTCTGGGTAATATCGGAATCCCTGCACTTGATATACTTGAGCGTGTAAGGGCTGAAGATGTGGTTGTATATGAACTAAGCAGCTTTCAGCTATGGGATCTTGAGAGATCACCACATGTCGCAGTTGTGCTAATGATTGAGCCGGATCATCTTAATGTTCATGAAGATTTTAAAGATTATGTTGCCGCAAAAGCAAATATTGCAGCACATCAGATTCCTAGTGATATCGTTGTGTATCATCCGAACAATCAAGATTCGGCACGAATTGCCTCGGAATCCCTGGCGGGCACAAAGATAAGATATCTCACCCCCGAGGGTGCATATGTTGATGATAATTATATTAAAATTGCTGAACAGGTCATTTGTTCGGTAGGAGAAGTCGGTCTTCGGGGTGAATACAATCTCCAGAATATATGTGCAGCGATAAGCGCAAGCTGGCCAATGACACAAAATGTGGAAGTTATCTCTCAGGCCGTTAAAGAATTTAAGGGTTTAGAGCATAGGCTTGAGTTCGTGGCACATAAGCGTGGTGTGGACTTTTATGACGATAGCTATTCATCTGCACCAACGGCAACCATGGGTGCAATTTCGTCATTTTCGACACCTATTATTTTGATTGTTGGTGGCTATGAACGAAATATTGCCTTTGAGCCCCTTGTTAGCAGCATAGTTTCTCGCAAAAATATAAAAAAAGTTATAATTATTGGAGAGGTACGAAATCGCTTAGCGGATGCGCTTTCTCGTGTGGGTTATGAAAACTTTGTCATTTCTAATGAAACAGATATGAAGAACATTATGGGTAGTATTATGAAATACGCAACTTCAGGCGATACAGTACTTCTCAGTCCGGGCTGTGCAAGCTTTGATATGTTTAAGAACTTTTCCGAGCGTGGTGAGCTATTCAAACAAGCTGTAGGAGAAATTGATGAATAAATTTATTTTTAAAAGTTATGAATTCGATACTATCTCGAAAAAAGCGACATTTTATTATGGTTTTTCGGATGGAGCGGACTTCAAAGAAACTATAGAGTTCACCTCCATGAAAGAATATGATGAAGTGCTTCTTGATAGGGCACTATTTCTTAGTTTTGTGCTAGTCGGAACTTCATATTACAAAGCATTTCCAAGTAGTGAAGTAATATTCGAAAAAGATAAAATAGACAAGTGGCAGGCAGATTTCTTTGGTCGTGTTTATCAAGAAGGGCTGAGTCAATTTGCATTCGAAAACAAACTTAATAGAAGTAGTCTTGCGCATTTTCAGGCTAGCGGTGACTCTCGGTTAACATCTCAATCATATGAGGGAAATGGCATTATCGCACTCCAGAGTGGAGGTAAGGACTCACTGCTTACAGCGACACTTTTGGCAGAAAAAAAATTACCTTTCAGTTCTTGGTATACGAGTAGCTCATCGCATTATCCAGTACTATTGGACACAATTGGACAATCGCTTCATGTTTCACGTCGCACAATTGATAAAAATGGTCTAGCTATCGCATATGAACATGGTGGACTAAATGGACATGTTCCAGTGACGTATATCGTTGCATCATTTGCGCTTATTGATGCAATATTGAATAATGCTAATACTCTTCTTCTTTCAATAGGTCATGAAGGGGAAGAGCCACATGATTGGATGGGGAATCTTCCGGTTAACCATCAATGGTCAAAAACCTGGTTAGCGGAAAAAGCAATTGCTGATTATGTCCATAGATATATTTCTGAGGATATAAACATTGGTTCACCGCTTAGAATGTATAGCGAACTGAAGATTGCCGAATTATTTGTACGACACTCGTGGTCTCAGTATGGTCATATCTTCAGTTCTTGTAACCGTGCAAACTATAAACAAGGAAATGACAACTCAGAATTGAAATGGTGTGGTGAATGTCCAAAGTGCGCTAATTCATTTATCCTGTTTGCGCCATTCTTACCTGCGGCTGAGCTTAAGAGTTTATTCAATGGGCAGGATTTATTTGCCAAGGTGATGCTTCGAGACACATTTAAGGGGCTGCTTGGAGTAGATGGGATTATGAAACCATTTGAATGCGTGGGTGAAACAGATGAGCTACGGCTAGCCTATCATATGGCGATGGAGCGTGGTGACTATGAGTCACTTTCTTTCGAAGTACCCGTCTCGTCATTTAATTATGATTATGAATATGATGCTCAAGAATGGGCAAGGCAAATGGTACGGTAATTGCATGCAGCCGCTTTTAAAACGACTTGACATACTACAAAAGTCCATCGCGCAAGCGTATGAAACACTTGCGATTGACGACAAGGCCAAGCAGGTAACTGCAATTGAGCTTGAACTTTCTGCACCCGAAATATGGAATAATCCGAATTTTGCCCAAGACAAAAGTAAACAACTGGCTGCTCTTACGGCAATGGTGGAGCCATGGCAAACACTGACTACGCAAGTAGGCGATATTAGCGAGTTAATGGAGCTAGACGATGACAGCTTACTTCCTGAGGTTGAAGGCCAAGTGGCAGCACTTGAAAAGGAGTTTGAGGAACGTAAAAAAGAACTGTTATTCAACGGCGAATACGATGATCATAACGCCATTTTACGCCTCACGTCTGGCGCCGGGGGAACCGATGCCCAAGATTGGACCGAGATGCTCGAGCGCATGTACTTGCGCTGGGCGGAAAAATCGGGATTTGCCACCACATCAGTAGAACGGTCTACTGGAGATGAAGCGGGCATTAAAACGAGTGTTATTGAAATAACAGGTCCGTATGCTTACGGCCGACTACGGTCTGAAAATGGTGTACATCGCTTGGTGCGTTTGAGCCCTTTTAACAGTGATAATCTGCGTCAGACCAGTTTTGCTTTGGTAGAAATACTGCCGCAAATCGATACGCCCGATGAGGTGCAGATTAACGAAAAAGACCTAAAAATAGATGTCTATCGTGCCGGTGGGCACGGCGGCCAGTCGGTTAATACTACCGACAGCGCTGTACGAATAACACACCTACCAACGGGCATCGTTGTAGCGATTCAAAACGAACGCAGCCAGCTGCAAAACAAAGAAACTGCGCTTAAAATTTTGCGCTCCAAGCTTGCTCAGTTAAGCCTTGAGCAACATACGGATAGTATTAACGACCTTCAGGCGGGTGAATCGGCAAGCTGGGGAAGTCAAATTCGTAACTACGTACTTCATCCATACACTATGGTAAAAGATACTCGTACAAAATACGAAGACCGTGATACAGCGGGTGTACTTGACGGAAAAATAGATGGATTTATGACCGCTTTTCTTGAGCAGAATATGCAGGGCAAGTAATTCAGCTTGTGCGAAAGTTCGCGTGTCCTAGGCGGGTAAACCCGTTATTCGTTTGTATACTTCCAGGGAGATTCCCGATTAGTTTTGTTAAGTGAACGAAGCAGGGCATTAACGGCATATTGCAATTCCTCGACAGTCCCCATGTGTTGGCATCCCGATTTGTGGGTATATCTTCCACTAAAGTGTCGTTCGCCAGCACACAATATTCAACTAAACTGGTAAACTTGTACTATGAATCCACAATTGTCAATGAACGTCTTTGATTTAGACGGAGTAATAACAAATCCAGAGAATAGCAATGTAAACTCTAGCCTAGTAGAGCAAATGTATTTCCATTTGAAAGCTGGGTATAAGATCGCGGTAAATACTGGCCGGTCGTACGATTGGGTTGAAAAAAATCTTGTTAACTACCTGAAAAGTCAAGGTGACGATACTATTTTTGAGCGATTAATCATTGTATGCGAAAAAGGGGGAGAAATGGTAACGATAACCCCCACGGATACGCGTATAATGCCAAGTCGATTTGCTTTGGATAAGCAAGATTACGACATAACAAAGTCGGTAACGGACGCTCTTATGCCCAAATTGACTACCATGTTTTGGGATGATACGAAACGGACAATGGCAACAATAGAAAAATTGCCAAAGGCGGATCTGGCTACGTTTCATCTTGAACAAAAGATTCTCACTAGCGCTCTCACTTCAAAGCTACATAACGATTCTATACGAATTGACGCAACAACTATTGCTACTGATGTTGAATCAATTGAGGCGGGAAAGTATGCGGGTGCCGAATTGATTTTTGAGTGGGCGAAACAAAATTTTCCAGAAATCGACAGTTTCGTTTGCTACGGTGACAGTATCAGCGACTACGACATGGCTCGCTGTTTCGCAAGTTACAGTGCAAACGTTACTTTTGTGTACGTTGGTAAAAAATCCGATGAAATAAAAGTTGCAGAGAATATACGGTTGGTAGTTACAGCGCAAAAGTTTGACCAAGGAACTTTAGAGTATCTAACGAATAACTAAGCCTAGGTTCGATACGTTCTTAAGGATGATCACCTCAGAGTCGGACTTAATGGTTCATAAATTGCGTATAAGAGATATCCCAACCCGATGGAGCATCACCCTGAGGCCTTCAGCAAAGCTGCTGTCGAAACCCTTCTTGGCATGATCAATACTTACAAGGGCAGGTACTAGGCAAAAGCCGGGCAGTACACCTGCCGGCTTAAAGCTTCTTGGTCGATTTATCACCAATTGTATTTCGTATGGCCTCATTTTCCGGCTGCTAGCTGTAGAAGCAAAAGCGATTATGATATACTATGGATAGTAATGATTCTTTTAGATAGGGTAACAAAATCATACGGCAAGGACATGAAACCGGCGATTAATCGCGTGAGTTTACATGTCGAGCCAAAAGAATTCGTCATTTTAGTGGGTACCAGCGGCGCAGGAAAAACCACACTTTTGCGTTTGCTCACCCGAGAAGAAAAACCAACCAGCGGTAAAATTGTTGTTGGTGGTATTGACTACGACACCTTAAAAGACAAACATATTCCATTGCTGCGCCGAAAAATTGGTGTGGTATTTCAAGACTTTAAACTATTGCCACAACGAACAGTGTTTGAAAACGTGGCATTTGCGCTTGAAATTGCCGGCATGACCAACCGTGAAATTAAAAATACGGTACCTAAGGTCATTGAGCTAGTGGGACTTACCGGCAAAGAAAAGCAATTCCCGCACCAGCTTTCTGGTGGTGAGCGTCAACGCGTGGCGATTGCCCGTGCCGTAGTGCGTCAGCCAAAGATTTTAATTGCCGATGAGCCGACCGGTAACCTTGACCCAAAGCACAGCTGGGACATTGTGCGGTTGCTTGAAAAAATCAACAAGTACGGAACGACAGTTCTACTGACAACGCACAACGTTGATATTGTAAATAAGCTAAAGCGCCGCGTTGTTACGTTAGAGCATGGTAAAATTACCAGTGATCAGGCCCAGGGGAGTTACAAGCAATAATGAGTAAGCGAAAACTAGACGCAAAGGCATTCGCCCAACAAAAACGACATCGCCGGCAGTGGCTGACCTTTGTTCGTATGTGTCGCTATGGCGTCAATAACTTTAGCCGTAATACATGGCTTACCGTTGCGGCAACGGCAGTTATGACCATTACTTTGTTGGTTGTTTTTGTGACGCTCTCAGCTCGAAACGTACTGGTCGACACGGTCGGCGAAATCCGCGACAAAGTTGATATGTCGATTTATGTCAAAAATAACACCAGCGAAGCTGACGTCAAAACGATTCAAACCGGTCTTGAAAAACTAACCTCCTCGGTTCGGAAGGTAACTTATGTGAGCCCTGAAGAAGCGCGCGCTAATTTTGCCCGCGACAATAAAGCAAGCAGCGGTACGCTTGACGCGCTTAACGAAGCAACCAATGAATTTCCGGGAACGTTTCGTATAAGTCCGGTTGATATAAACAAAACCGATGAACTGCGAAATTTTGTGACGGGTGACCCGACTCTTAAAAAATCGATCGATCCGAACCGCCAACCTTCATTTGCAGGCGAGCGGCGTTCGGCCATTGAAAATATTGGTCGTTGGGTAGGGTTTGCTGAAAAAGCCGGGCTGATTGCAAGCATTATATTTATTGCTATTTCATCGCTTATTATTTTCAATACCATCCGTATGGCCATTTTTAACCGTAAAGATGAGATTCAGATGATGAAATTAATCGGAGCCGATCGTAACTTTATTCGTGGACCGTTTATCGTTGAGGCCGTAGTATACGGGTTTATTGCCGCGATTATTGCCACGATTGGCGGGATTACACTGCTGTATGCAACCAAAGATAAGCTGCTAAGCTATGGGGTTGTCGTTCAGGGAACAATAGATTTTGCAACATTTTATCTTGGATTTGTTTTGCTGGCGATGATTTTCCTAGGGGCACTGATTGGTATTATTTCATCGCTGCTTGCAACCCGCCGTTATCTTAAGATCTAGTCTTTTTACTATAGAGTAGATATTGACAACTCATACTGCTTGTGCTACTATTATTTTATATGAAACAGCGGTCCACCACACCAGTTTCGAAGGGTTTAGTCACGAAATCAATTCTCGTGGCAGCAACTATTTTGATGGTGATGGCCGCGCCTTTTTCTGTTCAGCCGCATGTTTATGCCGACAAATTTGACGATCAAATTAAAGCACTTCAAAAAGACATTGACGCCTATCAGGCCGAGGCGGGCAAATTAAAAGCCCAGGCCGATTCCTTGCAGGTGCAATTAAATGTTCTTAGTAACGAAAAAGCTCAAATTCAGGGCCAGATAGAACTGAGTCAGGCGAAATTTGATAAGCTGCAAGAGCAAATTAAAGAAACCGAGCAAAAAGTAAAAGACAATCAAGAGGCGCTTGGTCGGACAATTGCTAATATGTATGTCGATGACAGTATTTCACCTCTGGAAATGCTCGCAAGTAGCCAGAATATCGGTGATTACGTTGATAAACAAACGTACCGATCGTCTATGCAAGACCAGCTCACGAAGTCAATTGACACTATTAAGACACTTAAAAAATCGCTTGAACAGCAAAAAGTAGATGTAGAGCGGGTACTGGGCGATCAGACCAATGCACGAAATGCACTTGGCGCAAAAGAAGCCGAACAACAGGGCTTGATTGCTACGACCAAAGGTCAAGAAGGGGCGTATCAGCAACTTTCAGCCGAGAGCAATACCAAGAAGCTAGAAATTCAACGCCAACAGCAAGCAGCTATTGAAGCTGCAATGCGCCGTGCAAGTGGTGGTGGTGCGGTTAACGTTCTGCCGGGCGACCCTAATAAGGGCGGGTATCCATGGGAAGACGGCTGTTATGTTGATGGAAATGCCGTGTCTCATGGCGGTGCTAACGGTAATGGCGCCGACCCGCTTGGGTATGGTTGCAGGCAATGTGTAAGTTATACGGCGTGGAAAGTGCTACAAAAGAGTGGCTACACACCTCGTTACTGGGGCAATGCTAACCAATGGCCGGGCAGTGCGCGCTCTGCTGGTTTTTCAACAGGCAGTACTCCTAAGGTGGGCTCTGTAGGTGTTATTTCGGCTGGCCAGTATGGCCACGTTGTATGGATTGAGGCCGTAAACGGTGACGGTACGGTTGATGTCAGCCAATACAACTACTACAACGCTGGTGGTCCCGGATGGGGCAACTACAGCAAGATGCGTGTTTCTGCGGCCACATACGATACATATATTTACTTTTAAAAATAACCAAAAAAGCTCATGTTTTATAGCGTACTCTCAGGTGAGTGCGCTATACTTGTATCAGTTGTTATAAAAAGGGGATCTATACGTGGCAGATGAGCAGCATTCGATGGCCGCGCTAAAAGAAAAGCGCTCGGGTATATCAAAAAGTAGTTATTTTTTTACGATTGCCGTTGTGGTGGTAATTGGATTTGTGGCCGGGACGCGAAGCAACGAGTTGCTTGGTGCGATAGGGCCGGTCCTTGGGTTTAAGGTAGAAACAAGTACGCTCGACCTGAGTTCGGTGCAAAAAACATACCAGCAGCTCAAGGCAAACTATGACGGGCCAATTGATACGCAAAAAATGATTGATGGTGCCAGTCGTGGTCTTGTTGCGGCAGCCGGCGACCAATATACGGTTTTTATGGATGCCAAAGAAGCGAAAGCGTTTGATAATGATCTGTCTGGGAAGATAGGTGGTGGTGTAGGAGCCGAAATTGGTATTCGTGGTGGCAAGCCAACGATTATACGAGTACTCACAGGCAATCCGGCGGAAAAAGCAGGCCTGAAAGCCGGCGATACAATCGTAGCGGTAAATGATCAGTCAACAATAGACTGGCAGGCTGATAAAACGGCCGACATCATTCGCGGTGAAGTAGGAACAACGGTGAAGCTGAGTATCGTACGCGGTAGCGACACGAAAGAATTTACCGTAACACGGGCAACGGTTAATAATCCAAGTGTAGAGGGTAGGGTGGAGAATGGCATCGGTACACTTACGATTAGTCGTTTTGATGACGAAACCAGTAATCTAGCTAAAAAAATAGCCCAAGGTTTTAAACAACAGAACGTGAAGGGTGTGATTTTGGATATGCGCGGCAATGGTGGCGGTTACCTCACGGCGGCCCAGGATGTAGCTGGCTTGTGGCTGAATGATCAGGTCGTTGTCTCGGAGCGAACCGGAGGAAAGGTAGTCGATGAGCTACGTTCGGGCTCGGATGCGGTGCTTACCGGAATTCCTACGGTAGTGCTAGTAAATGGCGGCAGCGCGAGTGCAAGCGAGATTGTTGCCGGTGCCTTGCAGGACCACAAGGCGGCCACACTGGTGGGCGAGAAGACGTTTGGCAAGGGAACGGTTCAGAAGGTGCTTGATTTGGGCGCAGGAACGCAACTAAAGGTGACGGTTGCGCGCTGGTATACGCCAAATGGTAAAAACATTACAAAAGAAGGTATCTCACCTGATCAGAAGATAGAATTGACTGCAGCGGATGGTGATGCTGGCAGGGATCCGCAATATGAGGCGGCAAAGCTGCGCCTGAACCAGTAGAAACTTGTGCTTTTGACTAAATTTCAGTACTATAGAGGAAGTTATGGATATAAAGAAAAAAATCTTACTTGTTGAAGATGACACTGCACTTGCTGCGGTATATAAATCCAGGCTTGAGCTTGAGGGCTTTGAGATTCGCGAAGTCAATAATGGCGAAGATGCATTGTCGGCCGCGATTGAATTTAAGCCAGACCTTATATTGCTTGATGCAATGATGCCAAAAATCAGCGGTTTTGATGTGCTCGACATTCTTCGTAACACACCAGCTACTGCGGACATTCGCGTTATTATGCTTACAGCGCTAAGCCAGCCAAAAGACAAAGAGCGCGCCGAGGCCCTTGGCGTTGATGACTACCTTGTAAAATCACAAGTAGTTATTGGTGATGTAGTTGAGCGCGTGCGACATCACCTTGGTATGAAATAGTGATAGATATTTTTAACTTTCTGTTTTTTAAATAAAAATGTGTACCAAATAAAATAACCTCTGATAAAATCAGAGGTTATTTTATTGTTGAGAACGTCTTACTTAACGCTCACTTGTGTACGAGGTACGGTTTTACCTGTAAAGTGACCTTTTCTGATTTTATCAAAACTGACGACACCATCTACTGCGGCGTGGATAGTGAAGTTTTTGCTGATAAAGGTACCAGGGCCGGCAACTTTTGTGCTGCCTGTTTGGCGAACGAGTACCTGGCCAGTAGTAACTGTCTGGCCACCAAAGCGCTTCACGCCAAGGCGTTGGCCGGCGTTGTTGTGGATGTTCTTGCTTGAACCACCTGCTTTAACGTGTGACATTAGTCTTGCTCCTTAAATTTCTAAATCAATCTGTTCTATTGTACTCTGGAGCGGCCAATTCGTCAAGCCTTGGTGAGAAGGAGGAGCTCGCGGGCAACGACTTGGTCTTCGCGGTAGTATAGGAGGTCGTTTCTGGCGACAGTGCTAAGGCTTTGCTCTTTGAACCCGAGTTTTTCAAGCTGGTTGGTAAGAGAAAGGTGCGAAAAGTCACCATTAGTGCTTCGCCAGGCAGGAATGGCTATGCAAAGCGGCGTACCAGGCGTAAGCTGACCACCGATATTTTTAAGGAACGTGCCAATAATGTAATTGCAGTTTTTTCGTACTTCATCGAGTTTTGCGGGGCTTGGCGGGGCACTAAAGGGTTGGCCCAGATAGCTTTCGCAAACAACGGCATCAATGGGCGGCTGCCAGGTAGTGGTCATGGCATCGCCTTGATGAATGGTGGCATCGATATCAACGTGGTGGGTGCTTGCGAGCCATTCAAGGTTTGTCTGCGAATATTCAACCATTTTATCGGCAAGGTCGGTACCATACACCGCGTAGCCCATAAGAGCGGCTTCCTGGAGGATAACGCCGGTGCCACAGAAGGGGTCGAGGATACGAGGAAGTGTTTTGTCATTTTGATCGCCGCTAAGACTTTTAGTTTGAGTGAACGGCTTCGCGCCGGAAGTGATATCGAGTTTCGATATCGGTTCACTTTCGGGCTGCAGATGTTCACTCTCACTAATGTCTGAGCGACTCGGTGCCTTTAGCTTGAGGGAAGGGGGCTGCGAGGGGGTAGCGAGGTTTATCATAATTTGAGCGAGTTTTGGTGGGAGCATACCTACAAATGCATCGCGCTTGGGGCGGCCTTGGTCGCGCTGAGCATAGGCGGTAATATTTTGCGCACCAATACTTTCTGCAATGACTACCCGGCCGTTAGTGGCACGTACAACAAGGAGTTCTACTTTATTGCTGGAGAGCCCGAGCTTATTGTGATGCGAAGTGGCGGAGTTAAGCGCAACATCGGTATTTGGAATGAGCCGAAGGCTAACACCGGCTTTTTTAAGTTTTTGTTTAAGTACGATGCCGGTTTTTTGTACTTCACGGGCTGAAACGTTGAAACCGTAGGCACTGATACCAAGGGTTAGTTTGCCGTCAAGATCGGCCCAGGCTTCGGAGTAGGCTTGAACAATTTTCATACTCACACGGTGCCAGTCGCCCTGATGCAGCTCGGCGCTGACACGTCCGGCCTTTTGCGTGCCGCCTAGATGATCAATGGAGAAAGTATCAGTTGAAACAACCGCAGATTGGGAAGAGAACCACTTTGTGGCATCGGGGCCGTAAAGGCTTTCAAGTTCGGCCATGCCAAGGTTTGGCTGGCGGCCTAAAATCGCAATGTGCATATCATTTAGTATATACTAGAAGTATGTCTTTTAGAGCCTGGTTAAGTGTTGTCACATTTTTATTGATTGCGGTTATCATTTATTTTTCTCGTCACGAGTTGCTCCATGCGTGGGGATTGCTGGCGAAAGTAAATATATGGATATTACTTCTTATTATTCCTGCGCAAATTTTTATGTACTATGCGGGTGGGGAAATGATATTTTCGTATTTGCGTGCCAAAAAGTCGATTGATAAGATTCCACCCCTCACACTTGCACGAATGGCGCTTGAAATGAATTTTGTAAACCATGTTTTGCCAAGCGGCGGCGTGAGCGGTATTTCGTATATGACGTGGCGGCTGGGGAAGTTTGGGGTGACATCGGGGCGTGCGACAATGGCACAGGCCGTGCGGTTTGCCGTGGGGTTTGCTGCGTTTATTCTTCTACTAGTAATAGCGGTGTTTTTAGTGACGATTGACGGTAATATTAACCGTTGGATTATTTTAATGAGTTCGACACTGGTGACACTTATGGTGGGTACGATTATTGCAGGAGTTTACCTTATGAGCAGCAGCAAGCGAATGAGCACATTTGCTGTGTGGCTGACACGGACGGTGAACTTTGTAGTACGGCGAGCTACGTTCAGGCGTAAAAAACACATCTTAAGTCACGATAAAGTGAATATGTTTTTTAGTGATATGCACCGTGACTTTGTAGCGCTCCGCGCGGATAAACGGATTCTTATAAAACCGTTCTTATGGGGTCTGGCATTTACGCTTGCCGATATTTCACTGTTTCTTATTACGTTTTGGGCGCTGGGCTCACCAATAAACCCGGCACCTGTTCTTATTGCCTATGGTGTGGCAACGATTGCCGGCTTTTTTGTGGTAACACCAGGCGGTGCAGGCGCGTACGAGGCTATTATGGTAGCATTTTTGGCAATTGCAGGAGTGAGCGGCGGAACGGCAATCGCCGGAATTGTGCTTACTCGAGTGATTTTGCTTATTAGCACTATCGCCTTAGGCTATTTGTTCTATCAACACGCAATTATAAAGTATGGAAAAAATGCCAAGCCTACAGTTTAGTGTCAGCGATTTTATTGCGCTTACCAACCAGACGCTTGAATACGCATATCCAGGCGTAGAGGTGGAGGGAGAAGTTGCGAGCTTTAAGGTTAATCAAGATAAGTACGTTTTTTTCGACTTGAAAGATAAAGGCGGAAGTATTGGCTGCTTTATGACCGTATGGCAGCTCCGCGTGCCGATTGAAGATGGTATGAAGGTTATTGTGACGGCAACGCCCAAGCTAACGCAGTGGGGCAAGTTTAGTTTAACGGTGCGGGCAGTGCGGCCAAGCGGAGAAGGTAACTTGAAGAAGAGTTTTGAACTGCTACGCGCAAAACTCGATAACGAAGGGCTATTTGCCGTTGAACGCAAGCGCTCACTGCCACGTCTACCGCAGCATATCGGGGTTATTAGTAGTACCCAGGCGGCGGGATATGCTGATTTTATTAAAATTCTTGATGATCGTTGGGGCGGATTGCAGGTTGACGTGACGCAGGTTCAGGTACAAGGAACAGGTGCGCCCGACCAGATAATTCGAGCACTCAATTACTTTAATTCCCGCAAACAGCTACCCGAAGTTATTGTCATTATACGCGGGGGTGGAAGCGCCGATGATTTAAGCGCATTTAATGATGAACCACTGGTACGGGAGATTGCAAAAAGCCGTGTGCCAACGCTTGTTGGCGTGGGTCATGAAGTAGATGTAAGCCTTGCCGATATGGTGGCAGATATGCGGGCAGCAACGCCAAGCAATGCTGCGCAGATTTTAGTACCCGACAGGCACGATACTATTCGAGAGGTTCGGTACCAACTGCAGTCCCTTCTTCCGCGGACAGAACAGGCCGTGCAACGATATCATCATGATATTCATCGCCAATTGGAGCGTTCGATTGAGGCGATTGACCGCCGCTACGCGTATACGAGCGAGCGGCTGGGCAGTTTGCAGCGAGTGCTTGCGGAGCTTGATCCTAAAAAGGTATTGGCGCGCGGCTATGCGCTAACCAGGGGTGAAATAGCGCCGGGAAAACTAATTGAAATTGAAAAAAGCGATATACTAATTACAGCGGAGGTGCAGCATGTCAGCAAAAAATAATCTTAAAATTTCTGAAAAAACAGCCAAATTAAACGAGCTTGTAACGTGGTTTGACAGCGATGACTTTGAACTGGAGCAAGCACTCGACAAGTTTACGGAAGCTGAAAAGCTGGCGGCCGAAATTGAACATGACTTATTGGCGCTAAAAAATAACATAGAAATAGTAAAAGCAAAATTTAACGAGGCCGAGTAGTGGAGCTGTACTGGTTGGCAACGGCCATTGTTTTGCTATTTGGTTTTGTTGTATTTTTTGGTGCACCGTACGTTCCAAGCAAAAGGCGCGACCTGGCTCAGGCGTTTGACGAACTGTATCCATTGGGGCCGGATGATGTATTGGTGGACATCGGCTCGGGAGACGGGGTTGTGCTGCGCCAAGCTGCAAAAAAAGGGGCCAAGGCGGTGGGATATGAGCTTAATCCGCTGCTGGTAGTTTTGTCGCGTTTTTTATCGCGCCGCGAGCCGAAGGTAGTCATATATTTGGCTAATTTCTGGAAGGCGAAGTTGCCGGCGGATACGACGGTCGTATATACGTTTGGCGAGACCCGTGATATTACAAAAATGGCAAAAAAGGTTGAAAACGAAGCGCTTCGACTTGAAAAAACACTTATTTTTATCAGCTATGCATTTGCTGTGCCGGGGCAGAAACCACATAAAACGCTTGGTGCGTATTTTCTCTATAAATATGCCCCTTTACAGATAAAAAAAGCGTAAGTATAATAACCCCATGAAGACTCTATCTCAACACACACACGAACAAGGGGGAGTAAGCGGCTCTTTGATTGCCATCATTGGCCTTATCATTCTCTTTTTGGCCGCCGGTTCGGCAGCAATCTGGGCGTACGTGAACTACAACGAACAAAAAACAAATGTCGATGGCAAAATAAGCCTTGCTGTCGTTGAAGCAAAAAAACTTCAAGGTGACGCCGATGAAGCAAAATTTGCCGAAAGGGAAAAAGAACCACTTCGCCAATTTGTTGGCCCTGAGGATTATGGTCGTTTAACCTTCGATTACCCTAAAACATGGAGTGTGTATATTGCAAAAGACGTAAGCAGGGGCGGCATTTTTGAAGCGTATCTTAACCCTGTAACTGTTCCGCCGGTAAGCACAATTCAGCAGTATAGTCTTCGCGTTACCGTGGACGAAAAAGACTACGACCAAGTGGTAAAGGTTTACCAAGAATTGGTGAAAAAGGGCGATCTTCGCTCAAGTGCAACCAGTGCGAACGGAAATAATGGTACACGCCTTGACGGAAACTTTACAAAAGATATTCGGGGTTCGGCGGTAATATATAAAATTCGCGATAAAACCGTAACGTTGCGAACCGATGCAGATACGTTCAAGCCGGATTTTGAAAATATTATCAAAACGCTTAATTTTAATCAATAATCGTTAGCGTTCAAACTATCCCGCCAAGCCTTCTCGCGTGCTACACTAGAAGTAGTATGAAGGGGAGCGCGGGGGAGTTTAAAGCAAAACAGGATGGGTCGCCTTTTGGTGACTCGTCTTTTTTGGTGACGGCTGCCCATGAAATGAAAGCACCCCTGGCGCTGGTACGGCAATTGGCACTTTCGTTGGAAGCCGGAAATGTTACGCAAAGCGACCAGGAGCGCATGTTCCGTCAGATTGTGCTGGTGAGCGAGCGGGCACTCAGGCTGACTACGGATTTATCACGTTCTTCACGGCTTGAGGACAGCTTGTTTGAGCTTGAACCGCTCAATCCGCAACAGATATGCGAAGAGGTAGCGCATGAGCTTTTTCCGCTGTATGCGGCACGCGGTCGGGAGATTCGTGTTGCTTCGCACTATCGGCCAATTCTGGCAGTTGCTAATCGTGATTTGCTGCGGCGTATTTTGTTGAACTTTGGCGATAACGCGCTACACTACGCCGATTCTGACGCGCCAGTCGAACTACGAACAGCCACTTCCTTTCGTGGTAGTAAAATCCGTCTGGGTGTGCGCGATTACGGTCCAGCTATTCCTGCTGATATGTGGCGGCGTTTGCATGTACATCTTGGAACGGATACTCAAGTGCTTCATTCTCGTCCGCAAAGCAGTGGCCTGGGGCTGTATGTTGCGGGGCAGTTTGCCCAAGCAATGAGTGGTGCCATTGGGGCGACTCGCCATCGTGACGGCGCAACGTTTTATGTAGATTTAGCGGCATCGACCCAGCTGAGCCTGTTATGACAAAAGCACCCTTTGTGTTGATTGTTGAAGATGACCAATGGCTGGCCGAACAGCTGGCCCGAACGCTGATGGGCGCGGGCATTCGAAGTGAATTGGCAACACATGCGCTTGGGGCGATTGATATGATTGACGCTAATCCTCCCGATGCGATAGTACTCGATGTACTTTTGGCCGGCCCAAATGCATTTACACTGTTACATGAATTACAATCACATGCTGATCTTGCGAGTATTCCAGTTATTTTGTGCACCAACAGCGCTGATCAACTGGCGGGTGAAGACATTGCGGCCTACGGCGTCCGGCAGGTGCTCGATAAGGCTACAATGGTTCCGGATGATCTTGTGGTGGCTATAAAAAAGGCACTACTGTGAGTACCTTTCGTACACGGGCAATTGTATTGCGCCGCACAAATTATGGTGAGGCCGATCGCATACTGCAGTTACTGACGCCAGAAGGAAAGCGAAGTGTTGTGGCTCGCGGCGTCCGGCGCGAAAAGAGCAAGCTTGCCGGTGGCATAGAACTGTTTGCGATTAGCGATATTGTTATACATGAGGGAAAGGGTGACCTGGGTATTTTAACGTCTGCTCGGCTGATTCAATTTTATCGTCACATTCTCGAGGACTACGATACGATGCAGTTTGCCTACGAGGTGATAAAACAGGTAACGCGGGCCAGTGAAATGGTCGAAGAGCCAGAATGGTACGATATTCTAGCCGAGGTACTCATGGCCCTAGACGCTCTCTCGATTTCACGACAACTTATCGAAACATGGTTTTATTTACGCTATGCGGGGCAGCTGGGCCATGAATTGAGCTTGTCGCACGATGTCAACGGCAAGCCGCTTCTGGCTGATGAGCGCTATAGCTACGATGTAGCCGAAAAGGGGCTACGAGTATCTTCCCGCGGGGAATTGACCGCCGATCACATTAAGTTTTTGCGGTTGGTGGCGGCTAAATCGCTCAAAGTACTTGCGCAGGTTGGGGGAATTGAAAAAATTCTGCCTGATTGCTGGCTGGTAGCCAGGCAGCACGCGGCTATATAATCGAATAATTATTGTTGTGTGGAATCCGAGCCCGCCCTGGGAATACTACGTCCAGGGCGGGCTCTGCCGTCTACATCATAGGAGCGCGTTGCGCCGGTATGGCGAGGAAGTCTCCTCGCCCTGCTTTCTTCGTTCTCGCTTCTTTCATTCGTCTCGCTTCCCCAATCAATGCAAGAATGTTTATTGATGAGTGCGAGAAGAGGCCGCGGGTGTTGAGCTTTGCAGCTTGCTCGAACGTAATGAGCGCAAACTCATCGCATGCCGAAAGATGACAGATGCCCTTTACTACGAGCGCATCGAACTGCAGCTTGACGTTTTTGCCAGCGTGCATAAGAGCGCAGTCCGCTATGGCAAGTGCTTCGATGGCCCGATTTACACTGGGGTGGCTGAGGTTGCCCGCCAAAACGCAGTAGTAGTACACGCACTGGGCTGGAGAACAGTCGCCAAGAGCAGCCTGTTCCTGTATAAGGATCGTATCCCTGTTGAGGTTTGGCCTGGTTGTCAGGCGCTGTTCCATAGTTTTTACGAGTAACACGTAAGGGCCATGATTGTTACGAAACGGCTTCGGTTCTAGCTTCATAAAGGGCTTGGAAGATGTCACGGGGCAACCTTCTTACGTTAGACGGTACATATATATTTTACCATATGCAAGTAAATGATCAATTGTTATAAAATAAAAACACGTATATGTATACGCATTATATACGTACCAGTGAAAAAGGCCTGTCCGACACGAAGGTGTCGGACAGGCCCGGGGAGGGGAGCGCTAACGCGCTATTCCAATACGGTGGAGCCGGGGTTGGCCGCCTCGCGGAGGCA
>Ga0193717_1000091_pt1 | contig 91449 bp, 75 predicted proteins | sample U2c2metaG_FD_145900 | JGI IMG/M metagenome (GOLD analysis project Ga0193717, IMG submission 145900) | Soil microbial communities from a riparian zone of the East river system, Colorado, United States - U2c2 | ecosystem: Environmental > Terrestrial > Soil > Riparian zone | place: USA: East River... | reverse complement strand
CTTGAAGCAATTGCCGGAGCCTGACCTTGCGATCCAGTCCTGGTTCAAGGCGCTGCGGCCCTGCGGTCGGCTCTCGGTCGTCTACTGGCCGTCCGTCACCGAGGACGAAGGACCGTTCGCCCTGCTCAAGGTGGTACGGCGCTCGCCGCCCGCCGACCACTCCTGGGAGAACCGCTTGGCCGACTCCATCACTGCAATAGGAGCAACAGTCGATCGCGACGACGAACCGGCGTACCCGATGACGCATCCCGACGCCGCGACCTTCTTCGAGGCGTTCACCCGCCACGGCCCGATGCGCGCAACCGCCAACGCCCGCGGCGACGCCTACATCGACCAACTCCGCAAGGAGTTCCTCCAGCAAGCCCCGGCTGGCGAATGGACTCACCACCCCCACGCCCGCCTGCTGGCTGCAACCCGCTAACTCAGGCGGACTGGTCGGAAAGCCAGAGCTCAGTCAGAGCTGGCAACTGCGCCAAGAACTTCTCCTTCGCGCGACGGATAGGTGGAGCTGAAACTCTCCGTTCGCGAAAGGACCTGGCTTGTTGATCTATTGACCTGCGTCGGCCACCATCAGGTGCATGCGCCTCGTTCGGTTAGCGCAAGCATCGGGATGCGGATGCAGAGGGTACGGGTCCTCAATCGAACGACTGATCGCAGTTTTTCCCTTTGGGCTATTTGTTGGATGAAAGAGAGACTGATCGACCGTGGATCCTACATTGACCGCCCTCGCCGCAGCTGCCGCCGCCACCATTATCAAAGCAATGGCGACCGACGCCTGGTCAGCTGTCAGTTCGGGATTCGCCCGCCTGTTCGGCGACGATCAGGATGACAAAGTTGGCGAGATTTCCGCGGCGATGGAGCAGAGTAAAGATCGAGTGGCAGCGGGTAGCGACTCCAAGAGCACGCCCGTGAATTCAATCGAAGAAGCAAGATGGTCCGGTCGGATTGAGGCCATGCTTGAACGTGACCCCGGTCTTCAGGCCAGGTTGACAGAGTTGGTTCCGTTGATGGAGAGCAGAATTAACAATGCACGCTCGTCAGCAGGTGAAACCAGCATGATCATCTCGTCCGGCCGTGACACCTATGCCGCCGGGCGGGATCAGCATTTCGTACGCCGTAACAACGACGACGGCTAGAAATTGGCTCCGTTGGAAACCTTGACATCGACTGCCTCAAGAGACGCGTATGCAGCCGGCCGAGACCTGAATATTCAGATCGATACGCTGCCGATCCACTTCGAGCCGCAGGATGCGACGGTCGAACCGCACCAGTATGATCGGGACCGGCCAGTGTTCCTGCAGTATCTCAATCCCGAGATACGAGCCTGTTATGGAATGCGATCGAAGCCGACCTACACCGGACGCCAACTAGATCAAGTTCTCCACGCGACCAAGCTGGCTGTTCTGGCAACTGACGAACACCTGATCTTCCCGGCATCATATTTTTACGAGGTGCCAGCGATATCGCTCTACCTACGACGAATAGCACCGCTTGTGGAGTTGGGCATCGTCCAGTATTCGTCGCATATATCGAATATTGAAGAGTATGCCGACCATAAGGCATCAGAATATCGTGAGGACGGAGACAATCCATACTTGGGCGGAGGTCGCGACTCCATCGTCGACGGTGTCCTGTGGCGTCCCAGGTACTCCGCAACTACCGCTATTGATATCAGCGGCAGTTGGCAGAACGCGATCTCGGGTGGCGAGCTTACTCTTACCATTCAGAATCTTGCTCGAGGTTGGCCCCGGAAAGCTGGGCACCTAGAGACGGTAATGGGAGAGGTTCCGACGCGACTAGAGGGTCAGGCGTTTGTTGCGAGATACGTCCGAAACATAGTTCCGGTTCCTTTCTCGCCAGTAGATGTCACGCGCCTCAACATGTTCTTGTCGAGAGCGTACATTGCAAGCTACCTAACGGATCTGAATGCAACGATAGTCGCCAATTTCACCTTCGGAGATCTGAGCTGCGGTACCGGGATGCTCAGCGAGGAGCTTGGTAGGCGTGTCCTCTCTGCGCAGAGGTTCGACCGAAGTTTGAAATGGTTGCGATTGTATGACTTCGTTCATCGGCGTGCGAGTTGGGGGGACCTTGTGGCGTTGAGGTCGACGCCGGAGTTCGGCCTGCTGTTCGCTGCGCTGGTCGATCCCAACCAAGCGACCGCCCTCGCACGAGCTGTCTCGAGAGCTAAACGGCGGACAAGATCAGATGTCGTCGGCACTCTCGACGAGGCGTTCTTGGTCATCGAGGTGACCGCGGCCGAGCTGGAAGCGGGCCGGCGCCTGCAGTTGAGAACGGAGAATTGATATGTACGCAAGTGTAGGAATAGGCTTGGGCCCGGCTGTGCCATATCGAACGTAGGAGTGTAAATGGTTGCGCTGTCAGTTTATTGTTCTGGATCGATCATGAAGGGCGCGGCCGATGAGAAGCGGCTTTGCTGGACCGACGATGAGCGATCAGAAGTACGAGCAGGCGCCTCGCCGAGGCAAGTTGTCTTCCTGAACCCCGATGACCCGATCACGGACCCAGGCAATACGCTAGGACAGTTCGGGCGCGACATGTATCAGGTGATGGTTGCCAGCGCAGTTATTGTCGACGCGCGGGAACGCCGAGGCCTCGGGATCGGTGTGGAGATGGCGGCTGCGGCAACGTTCGGAACTCCAATAATTGTTGTTGCACCGAGAAACTCGAAGTATCGGACGGATCTCCTGGAGTATCGCGGAGTATCGGTCAAGAATTACGTCCACCCGCATGTGGCCTCTCTGTCCGACCATGTTGTCGACGATTTCATGAGTGCCGGCACCGCGCTAGCCGATTTGCGAGACAGTACCGGACTGCGTTCGGATGCCATGCCGGCCTGGCTCAAAGCCGCTATTGACGAGTATTCCGAGAATGTGCTCCTGAAGGATCGGCACATGTTGGATGCTCTGAACGATCTTGGCCTGGATCCCAAGACGATATCTGTCGGCTGAGGGTCGGGTGGCACCGTGATCTCCGAGGTCGGTGCGAGCGTCGCAGAGGATATATCAGAGGCCTCAGGTGTTCGCGGATTGAACCTTGTTCATAACCGTCCTCTCGAACAACTCCTGTTCGACCGGAATCTTATGGGCGTCGATTTTAGATCGGCCTGTCTGGAGGCGAGCCGCTTCTTTGTCGCGCACATAGCGAACGAGATTTCCGCCGCATCGGAACTGGTCATCTTGAGTAAGGGATTGATGTACCAGCTTGCGGAGGCAGCGCGGTTGGAGTGTCAGCTGAATCTGCCGATGAACCTGATCGCCACCAGCCGTCAAGCCGTCACCAGCCAGGATGCGATGGTTGATGTTGCCTATTCGAGATTCGATGCTGGCGGCGAAACGCTGTTGATTGGCGACACGGTCGCCTCGGGCGCAACCATCGTGGCCGCGTTGGCCAAATACTGTTCGGAGCATGAACTCAAGAGACTGTACGTCTTCTCGTATGCCGGCGCATTGGTAGGTGCCGCCAGGGTATCTGAGTATTGTCGCGACCACGATATTGAGTTGACAATGCTGTTTGGGCTGGCAGCTTTCGGGTTAGGCTCGAACGGATTCGATCTATCGTTCCTGCATCCGCAGAGCATGGCCCGACAAGAATACATCGCTCGAGCGCGACGCCAGTTCGAGGGTCATCCTGTTTCGGCGGTCGGCTGGGACTTCGGGGCGCAGTCGATGTCCCCGGAGAAGTATCGCGAGTTGTGCTGGGTGGAGGCTAAGATGTGGGGCCTTGAAGGCTCCCAGTGCCTAGCTAAGGTGAGTCGCCCGGTGTCGTTTGCAAATATACGCAGTGAATCCGGCGCTTATGATGGAATCTTCAGTCCGGATGATTATTAAGTAGGCGGGGAATCGGTAGTTTGATTGAGGATTCGGTCGAGGGATTCTGCGGCCACTTGCTCGGCGGATTGATCAGCGGCGATGGTGTGCAACGGCCATCGCTGCCGAAATCGCGTCGTGAGTTCCTGCTCGGACTGATGATGTGAGGTGATACGCCTCGATGCTGCTGGATTGTCGGAGCGGGGCACCGGAATGGTCGAGGCGCAGGTTTCGTGCTTGCCGGTGGTTGTGTTTTCTCCGCATTCTTGGCAGATTGATCTTGCAGCAATTCTGCGGGAGCTGACCTCTGGCCGCGCCTGCAGGAGGATGCCAGTTACATTCGCGTCTGTCATGTCAATGGCAGCAAGGACTTCAGGAATGCCCTCGCACTGATTCAGATCCCTTGGGAAACCGTCGAAAACAATTCCTGAAAATGTTCCGTCGATGGATTCGACATGCAGCTGAAGTACTTCGCAATAGATATCGATGTCCATCGGCTGATTGCGCTCCAGCCGGAGAGATATCTCTGCCTGGATGGCGAGTCCGCCCGGTTCCGATGCGAGTTTGCGAAATACGTCTCCACTTCTGAACTCCCGTAGATTCAGACGCTCGGCGAGGAAGCTCGTGAGGGTTGTTTTGCCGGCACCCGGCGGACCGATAACGAAGATGGCAGACGACCTGTCCGGTGTCCCCATTTGGAGTACCTTTCCTTTCTCCGCGTGTGAGTCAAGAACTCGCGTGGGCCGCTATGCCGGACCAGTGCCGCTCTGGTCCGTCAGCCAGAGGCTGGTGAGGCCGCGGAAGTGGGCTAGGAACTTTTCTTGCTCGTGGAGGGGGTAGGTGGCGGCGACTGTCTCGCGGAGGATGCGGTCGAAGTCCTCGCCGGCGACCCAGTCTTTCAGCTGGTCGTCGAAGTGCGGGAGGTTGGCCGCGCACCACTCGTGGTACTTCGCGGTTTCGAAGTACTCGTCGGCCAGGACCAGGTAGGCCTCGATCTTGGCGTCGTAGTCGAGGGAGTCGTCGTCGGCGATCGCGAAGTACCGCTCGGTGTTCAGGTCGACCTTGGTCCGGCGGCCGGTCGCGAGGGAGAACACGGACCATTTCACCAGCGCGCTGATCGCCCACGGGAAGTAGTAGTGCAACGAGGTCACCGCGACGTCCGGGCAGGCGTTCGCATAGTCGATCGGGTGCACCGAGTCGCCCTTGACCAGCATCTCGCAGGAGTTGAACTCCCAGCCGAAGAAGGCGTTCACGATCCGGCTGATCGCCACCGCCTGGTGGCCGGCGGACGGGCTGAGGAAGTCGTGCGAGACGGCGTACCGGTTGTGCATCGGCTCGTCCGGCTGGAAGTCCATCACCATCGTCTCGGCGCCGATCGACAGCGCCCGGGCGAACTTGTCGTACTCGACCGTCGCCTGCAGGTGCATCAGCATCTCGCCGGACTCGTCGTACGCCTTGTGCAGGTCGTCGTTGTTGTTGATCCGGGAGACGCCGCGCCAGCCGCCGCCGTCGAACGGCTTCATGTACATCGGGTAGCCGAGGTCGTCCGCGATCGCGTCCAGGTCGAAGGACTTGTTGTACTTCGCTGACGTGTACGCCCAGCGCACGTTGTCCACCGGGTTCTTGTACGGCACCAGCACGGTCCGCGGGATCTTCAGCCCCAGCCGCAGCATCGCGCAGTACGCGCTGTGCTTCTCCATCGACTGGAAGGTGAACGGCGAGTTCAGGATGTAGGTGCCGTTCATCAGCGCGGCCTTCTTCAGCCACTCGCGCGGGTGGTAGTACCAGTACGCGAGCCGGTCGATCACCAGCTCGACCCGGACCGGATCGTTCAGGTCGAACGGCTCGATGCTGAGCCGCTCGGTGCCGAACTCGTGCGTCGTCCCGTTGCCGTCGCTGATGGGGCCGACCCGCCGCAGCAGCGCCTCGAAAGCCTGCGGCCAGTCCTCCTCGGCCCCGAGCAACAACCCGACTAGGTGCTGAGAGCGGTCAGCCATGGTGAGGCTCCTTAACAGAATCGGGGCAGGTGGTGGGCGAACTGCTTTTGCCACCATGGCCAGTCGTGAGCTACATCGTGGCCCCACAGATCCAGCTCGTGCGGAATACCTTTCGAGGCCAGTACTGCGGCCGTGGCGCGCGCCGACGGCAGGGAACCGGTCGGATGGGTCTCCCAGTCGCCCTGACCCACGGTGAGCACCAGGTAGACCCGGTTGCGCAACCACTCCAGGTGGTCGCCGTCCAGGTTGGGCAGGTAGTCCGCCGGGTTGTTGAAGTACATCGCCTCGCCACGCTCGCCCCAGGCGTGCCAGGCGGACGCGTCGTAGTTGCCGGACTGGCAGATCGCGATCGGGAACAGATCGGCCCGCTTGAGCGCGAAGTTGAGGGCATGGAAGGCGCCGAGACTGCAGCCGGTGGTGATGATGTCGGACGCGCCCGGGGTATCGCTGCCGATCGCCGGGACGACCTGGTTGAGGATCCACGACTCGTAGATCCCGTGCCGGCGAGCACGCTCTTCCAGCGGGATGGTGCGGTCGGACCAGCTCACGTGGTCGTAGGAGTCGACGCAGTACAGCTTCACCCGGCCGGCCTCGATCAGGTCTGCCACGGCCCCGACCATGCCGTTGTTCTCGTAGTCCCATGCGCGGCCCTGCTCGCTCGGGAACACCAGGACCGGCCGGCCGTAGTGGCCGTAGCGGATCAGCGTGCCGGGACGGTCCAGCCCGGGAGCCTCGAGTTCGACCTGCTCACGTTCCATGCAGCCTCCCCTGTCCGTCCCTGGATCCATAGGCTAGGGACACCCTCGCACGTCCTCACATTGTCTGCCTGGTCCCCGCGCGTCCGGTTAGTGTCCTGAGTCGGAAGGTCGTTGCTTCAGACTCAGGACACTAGGTCCAGACGCGGTTCAGCAGTTGGGTGAGGCAGGGATCGAGGACGTCGCGCCAGGCGGTGAAGTTGTGCATGTCCGGGGTCTCGTCGAAGCTGACGTCCAGCCCGAGCATGGTCAGGTGGGCGGCCATCACCCGGTTGTTGTGCACGTTCTCTTCAGGCGTCCCCGCGGTCATCCCGATCAACGGACGGCTCGGAGGCTCCGTTGCCGCGAGCACCGAGTTCACGAACCCGATGACCTCGGCGTAGTACTCGAACTTCGCCTCCTGCGGATCCGTCTCCAGCGTGAAGAACGACCCGGACTGCAGGAAGAGCCCGGCGAACGTGCCGGGGTGGTTCCACTCGGCGTACAAGGCCGCCAGCGCACCCAGACTCGCGCCCATCATCACCGGCAGCTTGCTCTTGTACTGCGCCGCAACCGCCGGCAGCACGTGCTTCGTCAGAGCCTCCGCGTACTCCGGATTCGCGGCGTACCAGAGATTCCGGGAAGTGGGCCGGACCAGCGCCAGCCGCAGCGGAGGCAAGGTGCCTTCGGCAACCATGGCGCCGAGGTAATGCGTCAGCCCTGCGTAGGCAGCGAATTCAGGACCGTCATGGGCCAACAGTAACGGCAGTTCGAATCCAGGGGCGATCCCGTCCGGCGCCCACACCTGCACGTCGATCGGTCCGAGCGGCGTCGGATCAACCGTCAGCGGCCGCGGACTACCTGCGATCGGCTCGACCGAGATCCAGTGCGGCTCGACGTAGCCGGGCAGCGGCAGCCAGGAGTGTTCACCGAAGGCCCCGCCGACCACCCGTGGGTTCGTCGGGTCGGTCCGCATCCCGGTGCCGGCGAGGTCGAACAGGTACTCCATCCGGTGCACCGACGGCCGCGGCAACCGTAGTTCCCACCCGTAGTCGACCGGCTTGAACTCCAGTTGCTCGGCCGCCAGCCCGAGCTCTTCCCACAACCGGACCCCCGGCAGCAGATGCTCCGGATCGCCGAGGCGGAACACGACCTCGGCCCCCTCCACCGCACTGACCACCGTTTCGGACATCCGAACACGGTACGTCGTGAACGTTGCGATCCAAGAACCCGCGCCCTGTCGCTGCCGCATCACAGTCCGTGAACACTGACAGGTTCTGTCAGGGGTGTGGTCTTAGGCTTGGCTGGAAGGATGTCGCACGAAGGGGAGTGAGTGGGATGGTCGGGCTGGCGGATATCCGAGCCGTGACCGAGGGGTTGCCGCGCAGCTACGAGGTGCTGGTCCGGGACCGGATCAAGTTCCGGGTCGGCCAGCTCGTCTATCTGGCGATGTCACGGGACGAGAAGCAGATGGGAATCGGTTTCCCGAAGGAGGAACGCGAGGCCGCGCTCGCGGCGTACCCGGACAAGTTCCTCCCACCCACCAAGTCCGACGAGCGTTTCCGGTGGATCGAGGTCGATCTGTCCGCCATCGACGAGACCGAGCTCCGCGAACTCGTCCTGGACGCCTGGCGGATGTGCGTTCCGAAGAAGGTCGCCGCCGAATACTTCGGCGAGTAACCGAACGCGGGCCGAGGGCAACAAAATGATCGGTTGTCATCCCTCGGGATGAGATGAGGTCCGCCCAGGGGCGACCTGCGTCACGTGGGAACCGTTCCTCGGGAGGATGGGTGTGGCGGCTTTGGCAGGCAGGCTTGAAAGTATGACCGGGGACTTCTTGCCACAACGCCGCCAGGCGTCACGCCTGACTCAGCTGTTGACTGTCGTAGTGCTCATCGCCATCGCCGCAGGCGCGATTTACGTGCTGACCTAAGCGTCCCAGCGGACGTCGGCCTCGCCCGGGCGGACGACTCCGGCCTCGTAGGCGACCACCACGGCCTGGACCCGGCTGGACAGGCCGAGCTTCGACAGCACGCTGCTCACGTGCGTCTTGACCGTCGTCTCGCTGACGAAGAGCTTCGCCGCCAGGTCCCGGTTCGAGAGCCCGCGCGCCATCCAGACCAGCACGTCGCGCTCCCGCTCGCTCAGCTGGGACAGCAACCCGGACCACCGCCCGTCCGGAGCGGGCGACGACACGGCCGCACTGTTGCCGACCTGCCGTTCCAACTCCACACAACGCTCCAGCAGCACCCGCGTCGAGGCCGGATCGACCAGCGAATCGCCCCGGTACACCGCCCGCACGGCCGCCACCAGCAGATCCGGATCCGTGTCCTTCAACAGGAATCCGGACGCACCGGCCCGCACCGCACTGAGGACATAGGCCTCGTCGTCGAACGTCGTCAGCACCAGTACTGCGGGTCGCTCCCGGCCCGCCTCCTTGTTGGCAGTGGTGATCCGCTCGGTCGCGATCAGGCCGTCCATCACCGGCATCCGGATGTCCATCAACACCACGTCCGGGTCGAACTGGTCGATCAGCCGGAGCGCTTCCGCACCGTCGCCGGCCTGCGCGACCGTGGTCAGGTCCGGCTCGTGGTCGAGGATCATCGCGAGCCCCATCCGGATCACGCCCTGGTCGTCGGCCACCAGGACCCTGATCTGTTCCGTCACCTCTGCGGCGGCAACCATGCCTGCACTCTCCATCCACCCAGTGGTCCGGCGGCGACGGCCAAGGTGCCGCCGCTCGCGTGCGCCCGTTCGCGCATTCCGATCAGTCCGTTGCCGCGGCCGCTCTCGTTGCGCCGCGCTCGTTCCAGCACGTTCACCGGCGGCGGTCCGCCGCTTCCGTTGTCGTCGATGGTCAGCAGCTCGCCCTGCGGCCCGCTCTGCCAGCTGACATGCGCCGCGGTCGCCTTCGCGTGCACCATCACGTTGGTCAGCGCCTCCTGAATGATCCGTACCGCGGTCAGATCCGTGGCCGAGGTGAGCTGCCGGCTGCGGGTCGGCAGACTCATGGTGACATCGACACCGACCGCTTTCAGCCGGTCACCCATCCGGAACACGTCGGCGAGGTCGGGGACCGGGGCGGTCTCGGCGCCGCCGCCGGGGGATGCGGTGTTCAGGACCCGTACGGTCTCCCGCATCGCGGTCAACGCTTCTTTGCCACTGGCAATGATCCAGCGGATCGCCTCCCGCAGCTCCTCCGGGCGCTCGTCCGCGACCCGATCGGCCGCCTGGGCACGGATCACCACCGCGCTCATGTGGTGCGAGACCACGTCGTGCAGGTCGCGGGCGATCCGGGTCCGCTCGGCGGCGGCCACCCGCTCCGCCTCGATCGCGCGCAGCCGGACCAGTTCGGCGTTGCGGTGCTCCAGCATCAGCAGGCTCTTGCGGCGGCGCAGGGCGTTCGCGCCGAGCAGCACCATCCCGCAGGTCAGCGCCTCGGCGAAGACGAAGAGCGAGAGGTCGACATAGCTGTACAGACTGGACAGGGTCCGCGGCAGCCGCTCGTACCGGTCGGTGACGATGCCGGGAGTACGGCTGAGCACGATCGCGACGACCGTCGGCAGCGCGATCATCAGGCCGGCCAGACTGCCCATCGTGAAGAACATGCAGGTGAACCGGCGGACCCCGCTCGACGCGGCGAGATAGCCGACCACCAGGAGCGGGACCAGGTGCAACTCGGACTGCAGCGCGGCGTTGCTGATCGCGGGCTGCCCGAAGATGCCGATCCCGATCTGCTCGGCCAGCCCGGTGCCGGCCGCGGCGTACAGGAACGGGTAGAGCACCGAGACGAAGACCAGGGTGATCCGTGGGATCGTCCGGACGAAGGCGACCGTGATCACCAGGAACACGCCGGTGATGAAGCTGACGCTGGGGTTGGCCGGCCGCAGCGTGCTGTTGTTGATCAACGCCAGGCCGCCGAACCAGACGACGCCGACCAGCGCCGCGAGCAGCAGATCCTGCTGCACGGACGGTAATCGGCGCCAGAGGGTCATCCGAGTGTTCCCGTCGGCGGTGTCGCTGATATCACTAGCTCAGCGTAGTCGGGCCTGCGGAGTGGTGGTTCCGTCACCCGAAGGGGCAGACTCTCCAACTTTCGGAGGAGACGGGACGTCCGACCCCATACCCAGGTCCGACTTCCGGCTACCGAGGACGGTCCCTGGGACCGATGCGAGCGCCACCCCGAACCGAGAGGCTGTACCCCATGACCAACGACCTGCCGCCGCGGCGCACCGTCTCGGTGCGGACCCGGTTGCTGTCCGTGACGGGGCTGGCCGTGGTCGCATCGCTGCTGATCTGGCACTCCCAGCTGTCCGACTTCCTCGGCTTCGATTCCGCCGACACCGAGCCGGTGGTCGCCGGTTCGGGGGCACCCGGCAGTACCAAGCCGCCGGTGGCCAAACGGACCGCGACGCCGCCGACCGCGAAGCCGACCAAGCCCCCGTCGACCAGGCCCCCGTCGAGCAAGCCGCCCAAGCCGAAGAAGACCCCGACCAAGGCGCCGAGCACGTCGTACGACGAATCCTCGACGGAAGGGCTCTCCAAGACCCTGAGGACGCGGCTGCTGAAGGCGATCGCCGCCGCCAAGACGGACGGGGTCACCATCAGCATCACCTCGGGCCGGCGCAGTGCGGCCAAGCAGCAGAAGCTGCTCGACGAGGCGATCCAGAAGTACGGCTCCTATCAGGCGGCGACCCGCTGGGTGCTGCCGCCGGAGTACTCGGCGCACGTCAAGGGCAAGGCGGTCGACATCGGCCCGCAGCTCGCGATGCAGTGGCTGAACCGGAACGGCTATCGCTACGGGATCTGCCGCCGCTACGACAACGAGCCCTGGCACTTCGAGGCGCTCACGACTCCAGGCAAGAAATGCCCACCTCGCGAGCCGCACGCGGTCGCGAAGGCCGACTGACCGAACCAAAAGGGGAGAACCATGACGATGACATATGCCCAGCCGGCAACCGTTCAGCCGCTGACCCGGACCCGCAACCGCTTCGTCGTACCGGCGCTGTGGCGGCAGGTGTTCGGCGGTGCGGCGAAGGAGGCGGCGAGCACGGAGCCGGACCGTTCGGCCTACACCCAGCTGGACATCTACGAGGGCCTGCTGAGCGCCTTCGACCGTCGCGCCGAGGTGCTGGCGGCGATCGCCGCCGCCCCCGACCGCGAGATCTCGGTACGCCGGGTCCGCGAGCTGCTCGAGGTCAGCTACCTCCAGGCGACCGCGGTCGTCGACTTCCCACCGCACGCGTTCACCGACGAGGCCCGCGACCGGATCGCCCGGCGCTCCGCCGAACTGCGGACCGCGCTGTACCGCTGAACCCGTCCGCCTGCAGGGGCGGACGCCCAGGTAGAAGAACAGACTCTCTGAACCGGAAGGAGGAAGTGCCACCGCCAACGGCCGGCCAGGCACGGGCAAGGGCTGAGGGGCCCCTCCCGCCGCCAGGCCGGCCGTCGCCGTTCAACTCCCGCTTACGTCCGCGCCCCGCGCTCGCGCCCCCGCGCTGTGCTCGCGACCCCGCCCCCGCTCCAACTCCCGCTTACGTCCGAAGAACTGGAGGGTCTGCCCTCCAGTTCTTCGGACGTAAGCGCTTTGGGTGGGCGGTGGGACACACCTTCGGGGTGAGCGGGTTGGGGTGGGTGGGGAGGATGGAGGGGTGATCACGGTTGAGCAGGCGAGGCGGTTGCGGAAGGCCGGGGCCCTGTGGGTGCCCGGGGCCGGGGATCGGTTCGTGGTACCGGACCGGGACATGGACGATGACGTGTTCGTGGTCAGCGACATGACGGTCGAGGTGCACGACTACCCGGGCGGGAAGGTGATCGGGTTCAACGGAACCACCGAATGGGCACTCGACAGCATCGAGCAGCGCGAGGTGGTCTGGTTGCCGCGCGAGGACCAGCTGCGGGCGTTGCTGGGCGAGCGGTTCGTCCGGCTAGAAGCGGTGCCCGAGGGCTATGCGGTCGAGACCAGCGACAGTAGATATGTCAACGAGGACGCCGAGCAGGCCTACGCGGAGGCCCTCCTGGACCTCCTCAACGGCTGACGGGGCGCCAGTACTGCTTCGAGTCCTTGTCCCGTACGACGTAGTCCAGCTTGGCGATCTCGTCCCGCAGTTCCCGCAGATCCGCCTTGCCCTTGGAGCCCTGCGAGAACGCCTTCGACCGAGCTCGCAGTACGGCGTTGACCGCGGGCGGGAGGTCGGGATCGTCCTCGACCCAGCGGCGGAACTGGTCCGCGTGCGGGTCCCCCTGGTCCGACCACGGATAGCCGTGCGCCCGGAACGCGGCAGGGATCTTCTTCGCCTCGGACTTCAGCTCGTCGTGCTTCTCGCGAGCCAGCTCATGCGACGCCGCGTCCTGGATCACGATCTCCTTACCGTCCAGGAAGACGACGGCCGCCTGCGTCCGGAGTACCCGCCGGGTCTGCTGGTTCTTGAGGAACTCGACGTCGGTGGTGGTAACGGTCACCTTCAGCGTGTCCTCCAGCGCCATCGCGGCGAGCAGGATGCCCGCGAGCAGGCCGAGCGCGGTGAAGATCCCGACGGCCCACCAGGCGTCCCACTTCGCGATCAGCTCGAGTGGGCCCTGCATCGGAACCCAGGACTGGTCTACCGCCCAGTCGGCGATCCTGGGCAGGAAGAACCCGAGCGCGATCCCGACCAGCGGCAGGCCGCCGTACAGGAGCAGCTTGTCCGCTGCCGAATGCCCGATCACTGTCTTGGTGTCCGTGGTCATCCCCGCTCCTTCCCGATCCGTCCGCCGAAACTAGCAGCGGGGCGGGGCCGGGTCACCGATTGAGACCGGCTGCGATACCGAAGTCGGGCACCTGACACTGTGGAAGAGACGAAAGTTGCCGATAGCCTCGAGGGAGACGCATGGCTGAGGGAATCTGGTTGCAGTTCCTGTCCGGACCGGAGATCGACTCGCTGGGGCTGACCCGGACCGAGATCGTGGACGCGGTCGAGGCGGCGGTCCGGGACCACGGCGAGGGGCAGACCAGCTTCGAGCCGCGGGTGCACCTGATCCCGGACAACGGCGGGATCGGTCACTTCAACATCCTGCGCGGGCACCTGAACCGCCTCGGTGAGCACGGGATCAGCGGCGTCAAGGTGGTCGGCGACTTCGTCCCGAACTACCAGGTCGGGCTGCCCAGCGAGCTGGCGATGGCGACGCTCTTCGACCCGACCACCGGGGTGCCGCTGGCGGTGCTCGACGCGACCATGATCACCGCGGCGCGGACCGGTGCGATGACGACGGTCGGGGCGCGGTACCTGGCTCGTCCAGACAGCAAGATCCTGGGTCACGCCGGCGCCCGCGGTACCGCGTGGTGGAACGTCACCATGCTCGACGACCTCTTCGACCTGGACGAGATCCGGGTGACGTCGCGCCGGCCGGAATCCCGCGAGAAGTTCGCGGCCGAGCTCTCGGCGGAGCTGTCCACGCCGGTGCGGGTGGTGGCGACCGCGGAGGAGGCGTTCGACGGCGCGGACGTGCTGGTCGAAGCCACCCGCCTGACCGAACCCGAACCACTCCTCCGTACTGCGGCCGTCAAGCCCGGCGCCTTCGTGGTCCCGTACGGCACGGTCAGCGCGGTCGAGTTGGACCTGCTCGACGTGATGGACAAGGTGGTCGTGGACGACTGGCGGGAGGCGCAGTCCGGACGGTTCGGTGCACTCCGCCGGCACGTCGACACCGGACGCCTGTCACCGGAGACCCTGTACGCCGAACTCGGGCAGATCGTGTCCGGCCAGAAGCCGGGTCGCCAGAACGATGCCGAACGCAACCTCTTCTGGCACCGCGGTCTGTCACTCCTGGACGTCGCGATCGCCCACCTGATCCTCCGCCGAGCCGAAGCAGCCGACATCGGCACCATGCTCAGATTCCACTGACATGCTCATCAACCAACCTGAAGACCTGACACTTGACTCGCCCCTCCCGATCGAGCTGTCCCAGAACCTCCTGGACCGCTTGGCGACCACGCGGAACGCCGTACTGGAGGCACTAAACGCAGGTGATCCCGTCTACGGCGTGAACACCGGCATGGGTGCCATGAGCAAGATCCGCCTGACCGACGAAGAACAACGCGTCCACCAACGCAACCTCTTGCTGGGGAGAGCCGTCGGCGGCCCACCCTGGCTCTCACCCGAAGAAGCCCGCGCGGTGATCATCACCCGCCTGAGAACCTTCCTCACCGGCGACGCCGGAGTCTCACCCGCCCTCTGCCAACAACTAGCAACCCTCCTCAACACCGGCTACATCCCCGCGATCCCCATCACCGGCTCCGGCTCAGCCGGCGAAATCATCCCCCTAGCCCACGCCTTCGGCCCCCTCATCGGCATCGGCTCCTTCGTCGCCCCCGGCGCGAGCCCTGCCCCGCCAGCTCCCGGCGCAGACGCCGCTCGCGGCGCCCCCGCCGCCTCTGGCGCAGGCGCGGCTCCCGCCGCCTCTGGCGCAGGCGCCGCCCTCGCCGTCTCCGGTGCGGACCTCGCTCCCAGCCTTGTGTCAGCAGAAGGAGTGCTGCCTCGTTTTGAGCTTGGGACCAAGGAAGGGATTGCGTTGTTGGCTGGTGTTCCTGGGGCGACTGGGCGGGCTTGGTTGCAGGTTGGGGTTGGGGAGCGGTTGGTGGAGCGGATGAGTTTGGTTGCCGCCGGCTCCATTGCCGTGATCGGTGCATCGCGGGATCCGTACAACCCCTTGTGTGGCAGGGGTGACGAGGTTCTGACCGACGAACTGAGTCGAATTCTCAGCCTTGCAGGCCCAGAAGATCACCCTCGCACTCTCCAAGCGCCGGTGTCGTTTCGTGTTGCGGGACAGGTGATCTCGCATGTCAGGCGCTCCATCACCCGCCTGGACGAGGCGGTCCACCGCGCGCTGAACGGGGTGACCGACTCGCCCGCCTTCCTCGACGGCACGTTCGTCGGCACCGCCGGCTTCCACGGCATCGACCTCGCCGCGCACTGCGATCAACTGGTAGCCGCCTTGGCCCACGCGGCCGAGGTATCAGCCGCACGCCTGCACAGATTGCTTGACCCTGCAGTGACGGGACTACCCGCGCAACTAGCCCACGAACCGGGCCCGCAAGCGGGATTGGTCGCAGTACACAAGAGGGCTGTGGCGTCCGTGCATCAACTGCGGCGCTTGACGTTGCCAGCAGCAATCGGTTCCATCGAAACCTCCAACGGACAAGAGGATGTGCAGAGCTTCTCATGGGAAGCCGTTGCCAACCTGGCCGAAGCGCATCGCCTCACCCGCGAGATCTTGGGGTGCGAACTGCTAGCCGTATACCAAGCCTTCAACCTCTCTAACCGCGAGGCCCCCGAAGGCCTGCGGGAGTTCCTCGCTGACGTGGCGGCCGTAGTACCGCCGATCGAGGCGGACCGCCCCTACGGCGAGGACCTGACCCGCCTGATCGATCACGCCCTCTGAGTAGCTGCTTACGTCCGAAGAACTGGAGGAACGTCCCTCCAGTTCTTCGGACGTCACCGGGTTTTCAGCTGTGGGTGACGCTCAGGTTGTAGATGGTGTTCTGGCCGTAGTTGCTGGTGTCGCAGGGGGACGAGTTGTCGCAGTTGGCCTGCGTGTAGACGCCGGCCTTGAAGTAGCCGGTGGTGAAGGTGACCGGGATCGTCGTCTGCAGAACGCCGTTGTAGTACGCCTTGATCGACCCGTTGCTGACCACGAACTTGGCCTGGAACCGGGTTCCGAGCACGTAGTTGCTGTTGACAAGCTTGTAGTGCGTGTCGTTGTCACGGGTGATGTAGAGCGCGGATCCGTCCAGCCGGAAGGTGGACCGGTCGTTGCCGTCGTGGATCTGCCCGACGACCACCTGTGGCTTGGTGTTCGGCAGGTGGTTGATGGCCTGGTCGATCACCATCGTGTGGGTGCCGGAGGTCGAGGACCACTTTGCCTCGGTGGTGCCGTTGGTCTGCATCTCCCGCAGCTCGGACCGGGCGTAGGTGGTGTTCGGCGTCTTCACCCCGTTCACCGCGTTGCGGAACTGGACCCCGTCACACGCCGAGTTCGGCTTGAACCAGGGCGACAGGACGTACGTGTTCAGCCGGGGACGGAGGATCTGCAGGACCTGGGTGCCGGACTGGGCCGGGTCGTCGACGGGCAGCTGGACCTTCCAGCGGGTCATGCTCAACACCTCGGCCGGATAGGTACAGGCGGAGGCCGGTGCCGCCGACGAGGCGGAGGTGAGGAGGGTTGCGCTGGCGAAGAGAGCGGACAGAAGGGCAAGGGGGCGGGTACCACGCATGGTCAGGACTCCTTCTTCTCAAGGGTTGATGCTATGAGGCGTTACAGGACCTCCGGTCAGAACCTCTTGGTCTTGTCGACGATGTTCATCAGTTCTTCCCCGGCGACGAACCGCCGGCAGTTCTCGAGCAGTACGGCGTACCGTCGCTCGGCCTCATGCGGTCCGGCCCCGGCGACGTGCGGGGTGATCAGCACGTCTGGTCGGCTCCACAGCGGATGCTCAGGCGGCAGCGGTTCGGTCTCGAAGACGTCCAACGCGGCCCCGCCCAGCTGCCCCGCTTCCAGCGCGGCAGTCAACGCGTCCAGTTGCACGGTCGGACCGCGGCCCACGTTCACGAAGTACGCCGAGGACTTGAGGAGCTTCAATCGCCGGGCATCGATCATCCCCTCGGTGTCCGGCGTATGCGGCACGGTCAGGACGACCAGATCGGCCTCCGGAAGCTGTTGATCGAGCTCATCAACCGGCAGCACCGCCGCAAAACCAGGCGCCGCTGCTGGGCGTGCGTCAATACCTGTCACCGAGCAACCAAACGCATGAAGCAGCCGTCCGATCTCCTTGCCCACAGCACCGATTCCAACGATCAGGGCGGTCGAGTCCGCGAGCGAGGTCACCGACGTCGGATCCCAGTCCGGCTCCCACGTGGTGGTCTCCTGATCGCGGATGTACCGCGGCAGTCCCCGACACATCGCCAGCACCAACGCGAGCGTGTGAGCCGCCACGTGGTCGGTGTACGTATCCCGCATGTTCGTCAGCTGCAGCGGATGCGCGATCAGCGCCGGGGAGTAGAAGTCCGGCGGTGGCGCCGCCTGCTGCGCTTGCAACCACCGCAGCCGAGTGGTTGCTGCAAGCAACTCATCAGTCAGTACTCCGTACGCCGCGTCCGCCGTCCGCAACGCCGCAGCCGCGTCCTCCGCCCCTGGCCGGATCACAGTCAGTCCTGGTACGTCGGACATCAGCCGCTCGGGCCAATCCGCAGTACTGTCTCGCTGCGGTGGAGCCAGGACCAGGGTCGGGCTCATGCGGATCTCGCCTGCCCTGACTCGAGCACAGCAGCGCGAATCGCGGCCTGACGGGCAGGCGAAGCCAACCCGCCGTGGTAGTACCGCAACTGGGAAGCACCGGCCGCCACCAGCCGTGCGGCCAACGACGGAAGATCCGACGGCGTCTCACCGAGAGCGTTGACGTTGGCAACCAACGGCACGTCTGTCCGGGCCGCAGCGGCCTTCACCCGAGCGATCGCGGCCTCCTCGTCATCCCAGCACTTCACCACGAAGGCATCCGGCGGCTGCGTGAAGCCAGCAAGATCCACGCCGACGTCAGGACCTGTCACCTGCAGGTCATCGGTTGCCATCAGCAACACCTCGCGCCCACTGGCCAGTGCAGCCGCATCCCGAACCAGGCCAGAGATCACGTCGGTCCGATGGTCATAGAGCGCCTGGACCCGATCCGATCCAAGCGCCTCGATGAGACTGCCCCCAGCCGGTACGCCGTGCTGCAGCTCGCGATCGACTGTGGTCCGAATATCAGCTGCCAGTCGATCCACCTCGACACCGCGATCGGCCAAGTGGCGGGCGCAGGCGGCACACAGGCAGATCGAGAGTAGGTCTCGCGCGCAGCTCGAAAGATCGGCGCCCGAGGTCTTCTCATGGTGACTCGCGTGCTCGAACCCGAGCCAGCCGCACGCCTCCAGCATCACCGCGGGCACGTCGTACTGCTCGCAAACCTCCTGCACGAGCATCAGGGCGTACTCGCGCACGTCCTGCTGCGCGGGGCACAACGCATAGGCGAACCGCTCGCCAAAGGCGTTGCGAACAGCCAGATCCGGCGCGGACCGCCCGAGCAGGGACGAGTGCGTGAGCACCACCCAGGCCTCGGACCGCAGACCGACGGCGGCCAGGGCGGCAGTCGCCGTACCGAAGCGGTCCTCGTCCTCGACTCCCCAGCTCGGCGCCTCCGGTTGCAACCGGAGGGCACTCCAGCGGTCCGGCCGGATCCGGAAGTACGCTGCGGCGTGCTCCGCGTGGACGACCCGGTGCCGCGGGTTCCACGCCGTGGTCGCACGCACCGAGTGGTACGCCGCCTGCAGGGTGACCGTGTCGACGCCCAGGTCCGCGAACCGGGCAGCCGCGGCCGGGTCGCCGACGAAGTCCCAGGTGTAGGCGAAGGCGCCCTGGCTCACCATCGCGGGATCACCGGATCCCAGTCCGCCTGCACCGCCCGCATCGGCGTGATGTCGTCCCTCGTGTCGAACCCGCACTTCTCGTACTGCTCCGTCAACCGCGCCAGCGAGTCCAGATCGAGCTCGACTCCCAAACCCGGCCCCTCAGGAACCTTCACCGCACCATCAGCGAAGGTCAAAACGCCTTCCTGTACTACGTCCTCGACCAGATACGGGTAATGCGTGTCGCAGTCGTAAGTGAGCTCCGGAGTAGCGCCGGCCAGATGCGTCATGGCTGCCAGGCTGATGCCGAGATGCGAGTTCGAGTGCATCGACAACCCGATGCCGAAGGTCCGGCAGATCGCCGCCAGCTCGCGAGAACGGCGCAGACCGCCCCAGAAGTGGTGATCCGACAGCACCACCTGGACGGCGTCGGCCGCCACCGCGGGAGGCAGATGACTGAACGCGGTCACACACATGTTGGTTGCCAATGGCATCGACACCTGCCGGGCAACCTCGGCCATCCCATCGATGCCGCCGGTCGGATCCTCGAGGTACTCCAGTACGCCCTCGAGCTTCTTCCCGACCGCGATGCTGCTCTCCACGGTCCAGCCGGCATTCGGGTCGAGCCGCAGCGGGTGGTCCGGGAACGCGTCGCGCAAGGCGAGGATCACCTCGGCCTCGTCCTGCGGCGGCAACACGCCACCCTTGAGCTTCAGGGACTTGAAGCCGTAGCCGTCGACCATCCGGTGGGCCTGGGCAACGATGCCCTCGGCATCCATCGCCTCGCCCCAGTTGTCCGTCGGATAGTCCGGGAGCGGCGTGTGCGCGGCCGGCTTGAAGAAGAGGTACCCGCTGTACGGCACCGCGTCGCGGACCTTGCCGCCGAGCAACTCGACCACCGGCCGACCGACCGCTTTGCCGTGGAGATCCCAGCAGGCCACCTCGAAGGCGGAGAGGACCGTGGCTAGCGTCTTCTCGTCGCTCGCCTCGCCGACGAGACCATGCGTGGCCTGGCCCGCCGCTGCGCCGAGGGTCTCGCCGATGATCCGCTCGAGCCCGTTCAGGTCCAGCGGATCGAGCCCGGCGAGCCTCGGAGCGACCTTGCGCAATGCGGAGAGGATTGCGAGGTCGCCGTAGGTCTCGCCCAGTCCGGTCAGACCCTCATCCGTGCTGACCTGCAGGATCGAACGCAGCGCGTACGGCTGGTGGACCCCCTGGATGTTGCGCAGCGGCGGGTCCTTCATCGCGATCGGCGTGATGACGACCTCGGTGATCTTCATGCGGAAGCCTTCCGGACGACAGTGAGACCTTGCTCCAGGATCTGGTCGAGCTCCTCCAGGTGCTCCGGCAGGGGGTCGGTCAGGGGCGACCGGACCGACCCGACCTCGGTCCACCGCCGCCGCACGGCCGCCTTGACCAGCGAGACGGCATACCCCGCTCCCTTGTCCCGCAGCCGGACCAGCGGCAGATAGAACTCAGGCAACAACTCGTCCAGCCCGGCCTCGTACGCGTGCGCGATCTCCGGGGCAAAGCAATGCACAGCCGACGAATACGCCCGTACTCCGATCGCCGCGTACGAGCGAGCGGTCACCTCGGCCGTGGGGAGTCCGTTGAAGTAGGTGAGCGCAGGAGCCACCGCCATCATCCGCTGGAGCAGATCGAGATCGCCCAGACCGTCCTTGAACCCGACCACCCCAGGGATCTGGGCGAGCTCGGCCACACTGTCGGGGGTGAAGATCGCGTTGTCCCGCTGATAGGCGATCAGCGGCAGTCCGGCGGTCGCAGCGAGTGCCCGGAAGTGGTCGAGCAGGCCCTGCTGCGAGGGTTTGATCAGGTAGGGCGGCAGTACCAGCAGCCCGTCCGCCCCGGCCTCCTTCGCCGCGGCGGCGAACTGCCTGGCCATCGCGGTGCCGTAGCCGGTCCCGGCGAACACGGGTAACGCGCCTGCGGCCTCCTCCACCGCGGCGCGCACCGCGGCGGCGTACTCGTCGAGGGTGAGGGAGAAGAACTCGCCGGTCCCGCAACACGCGAAGATCGCCGCGGGCCCGGCGTCGATCTGGTGCCTCAGGTGCTCGCGATACGGGCCGACGGCAAGTTCACCGTCGGTGTCGAAAGCCGTGACGGGAAAGGACGAAAGACGATCCAACTGCATAAGGTCACCCCTTGGTGGCGCCGGCCAGGCCGCGCACGAAGTAGTTCTGGAAGATCAGGAAGACGATCAGCATCGGTCCGAACGAGATGGTCATGGCGGCCGCGAACCCCGACCAGTCGACCGAGTGCTCACCCCGGAACGAGAGCATCCCGACGGCCAGGTTCTGGAGCTCGGGTTGGCCGAGGGTGAAGACCAGTGGGATGTTGAACTCGTTCCAGTTGCTGACGAACTGGAAGATCACCACCACGGCGATCACCGGCTTCGCCAGTGGCAGGATCAGCCGGAAGGTGCGCAGGAAGCCCGCGCCGTCCAGCTTGGCCGCGTCGAACAGGTCGCTCGGCACGGTCGCGAAGAAGCCGGCGAACATCAGCACGTAGAGGGCACCGGCCGACCCGGACATCGCCAGGATCACCCCGGCCCGGGTGTTCAGCAGCCCGAGCTGTTCCACCAGGACGAACTGCGGAACGATGATCGAGGCGACCGGGATGAAGAGGGTCGCGATGATCAGGCGATGCAGGAGCACCCGGCCCGGGAAGTCGTACCGGGCCAGGACGTAGCCGCAGAGCGCCGACTTGACCAGTTCGACGAAGGTCGAGACGACGGAGTACAGGACGGTGTTGGCGAAGAACTGGGAGAACCCGGCATTCACCCAGGCCCGGCGGAAGTTGTCGAAGTTCAGCTGGTCCGGGATCAGGCCGGCCCCGCCGGTGAAGACGCCGGCCTGGGTCTTGAAGGACGCCGAGATGGTCCAGAGGAACGGATAGATCCAGATCAGCGAGATCAGCAGCAGGATCGGAATGGCGACCAGGTTCAGCCGCAGCCTTCGGGAACGAGCGGTGGTCGCCATCAGACGCCGTACTCCTTCCGCAGTTTCTGTGCACGGCGGACGAAGACTCCCTGGCTGGTGACCAGGACGAAGGCGATCACCGAGAAGATCAGCGCCGCGGCGGACGCGTAGCCGTACGAGAACGGCACGCTGCCGAACGCTTCCTGGTAGATGAAGTACGAGACGACGTACGTGCTCGTGCCGGGGCCGCCACCGGTGAGTGTGACGACCAGGCCGAAGACGTGCATGGCGTTCACCAGCGCGAGCAGCAGGATCACCACCGCGACCGGCTTGATCATCGGCAGCGTGATGAGGGTGGCCTTCTGCCACTCACTCGCCCCGTCGATGTCGGCGGCCTCGTAGACCTCCTCCGGCACGTTCTGCAACGCGGCCATCCAGTAGATCATGTACTGGCCGAAGATCTGCCAGATCGAGACGAGCACGATCACGATCAGCGCACTCCACCGCCCCGCGAACACGTCGACCGGCTCGTCCACGATGTGCAGATCCAGCAGCAAGGCGTTCAGCGCGCCGTTCGACGGGTTCAGCAGGTAGGTGAAGACCAGCCCGGCCATCGCGACCGGGATGATCAGCGGCGCGAAGAAGACGGTCCGGAACAGCTTCGTCCCCCGCAACCACTTCCTCGTCAGGACGATTGCCATCAGCAACGACAGTGGCAGTTTGATGACGGTGTTCAGGACGGCGAAGATCAGCGTGTTGACCACCGCCAGCCAGAACAGCTTGTCGTTCAGGATCGAGTTGTAGTTGCCGACCCCGACGAAGTCGTTGATCGGGCCGATCCCGTCCCAGTCGAAGAACGAGTAGTAGATCGTCGCGATCAACGGCCACAGGGTGAAGCCGAGGTACAGCAGCAGGAACGGCGCGAGGAAGACGAAGACCCACAGTTTGTCGAAGCCGCGGACCTGCTCGCGGTTCGGATCCGGAGTACGGCGTCGCCTCGTCCGGCGCGGGGCCTGGACGGCCTCCGCGAGGACGGCTGGTGGTGAAGCCTCGGTGGTCGCCGCCATCAGCGCTTGTACTTGTCGAGACCGTAGTCGGTCGTATAGGTCCAGTCCGGGAAGGTGTAGCAGTCCTTCGACACCTTCAGACCGGCAGCCGCCTCCTCCTTGAGGGTCTTCTCGAAGATGTCCTGGCGTTCCTTGACCAGCTGGGACGCGAGCGGTTGCAGGGGCTTCTTGCCGACCAGCGCCTCGACCATCACCTCGTACTCACCCGACGGGCGCTTGGCGGTGGCGTTCAGATACGCCTTCGACTTGGCCAGGTCCGGGCACTTCAGCACCGGGACCGGGACGTTCACCCGGAAGCCAGGCGTCTCGGCGATCTTCATGATGTTCAGCAGCGCCGGGTCGGTGACCAGCAACTTGTTGTCGGCGAACGCGAGGGTGCCGAAGCCGGCCTTGTAGTACTCCTTGACGAAGAAGCCCTCCGGGTCCGTCATCCAGTTGAGGAAGTCCCAGGACTTCTCGTGCTGGCTGGTCTTGGAGCTGATCCAGTACTTGTTGCCGTCCTGCTGGCGAGCTAGGGCGCCGGTGGATCCGCTGTCCGGGTTCGGATGCGGCGCCACGACGTACTTGTCGCTGCTGAAGCCCTGGCTGGTCCACACGCTCGGCATCCAGGTGCCGTCGAAGTAGATCGCGGCCTGGTCCGCGGCGAACTGCTGCCGGGAGAAGTCCTTGTCGTTGGTGCCCGGGGCGAGGTAGCCGGACTTGTTCAGGTCCTGGATGTAGTCGAAGGTCTTCAGGGCCTGCGGGTCGTCGAGGGAGAACTTGCCGGTCTTCAGGTCGAAGAACTGGTCGTTGCGCTCACCGGGGGCGAGGGCGAACCAGATTCGCTGCAGCTCGCGGCCTTTGCTCGGCGAGGCGATGCACTCGGCCTTGGTCGCCTCCTTGACCTTGGCGCAGGCGTTCTTCAGGTCGGTCCAGGTCTTCGGCGGGTTGTTCGCGTCCAGACCGGCCTGCTCGAAGATCTTCTTGTTCACGTACATGTAGCCCGGGCCCCAGTACAGGTTCTCCGAGAAGGGGAAGCCGTAGGTCTTGCCGTCGGACTGGTTGATGCCGTCGATGAAGGAGCCGGCCGGCCAGCGCTTGAGGAAGTCTTCCGGCACTGTGCCGCTCGGGGTCAGCGGCTTGATCCACTCCTGGGAGAGCAGCTGGTTCATGTTGTTCGGGCCGGAGTCACTCCAGTAGAAGATGTCCGGCGCCTGGTTGCTCTGGAAGGCCAGCGGCAGCGTCCTGGTGTACTCCGCCTGGGTGATCGAGCGCCACTCGATCTTCACGTCCGGGTGCTGCTTGGTGTACTCGGCGGCGACCTTCTTGTGGAAGTCGACCTGCTCGGCCGAGAAGTCCCAGATCTTCAGGGTGACGGTGCCCCCCTTGCTCTCGGCCGCGTCCGGGCTGGTGCCGCAGGCGGTGGTGATCAGGGCGAGTGTGGCCGCTAGGCCGACGGTCGCCGTGACGGCCTTCGTCGCAAGCCGTAGTGACTTCATGGAGCCCTCCTCGGGGGCTGGTGCGGAGATGCCGGCGCCGGGTCGGTAAGCGCTTGCCACGGGAGAGTAGTCCTCGGGAGGTGGTCGGGCAAGACTTCATGTGAAAGCGATTTCAGAAAAGTATGTTCACCCATTCGGTGGCTAAACTCGCCGCAGGCTTGCGTCCCGGCCTGGTCGTCGGCGAGGCTGTGCAAGCGCTTTCTGAGGAAGGGAGAGGTGCGTGCAGAACCGGTCGGGCCGATCGCCCCGCGTCACCATCAGCGATGTCAGTACTGCGGCCGGGGTGTCCGCGGCCACCGTGTCGCGGGTGCTGAACGGCACCGCCAAAGTGGACTCGTCACTCGTCAGCCGGGTGCACGATGCCGTCCGCGAGCTCGGCTACCGGCCGAACGCCGCGGCCCAGGGACTGGCTCGCGGTGAATGGGGCACGATCGGCGTACTCGTGCCAGATCTGGCGAACCCGTACTTCCCGGACGTGCTGAAGGCAGTCTCCGCGGTCGCCAAGGCAAATGGTCGCCGGATGATGGTGATGGAGTCCGACGAGACTCCGGCCGCCGAGCACGACCTGGTGGAAGACCTGATGCGCTGCTGCGACGGCGTACTGCTGTGCTCGCCGCGGATGTCGCGCGAAGAGCTGGTCGAGCTCGCCGGCCGGGATCACCCGATGGTCCTGTTCAATCGGGTGGTGCCGGGACTCTCGGTGCCGTCGATCTCGGTGGACTTCCACGGCGGCATGACCCAGGTCTGCGGGCACCTGGCGCAACTCGGGCACAGGCGCGCGGTGTACCTGAGTGGTCCACCCGCCTCCTGGGCGAACACCGAACGCGTCCGCGCCTTCGAAGGAGCCCGCGCGTTCGGGCTGGAGGTGAGCGTGATCGAGTGCGGAGCCACCAGCCAGGCCGGGTACGACGCTGTCGCAGGCGCACTGGAATCCGACGCCACGGCAATCCTCGGCTACAACGACCTGGTTGCCCTAGGCGCCCTTTCTCGTCTGCAGGAGCTCGGTGTCTCCGTCCCATCCGAGCTGTCGGTGGTCGGCTTCGACGACATCTCCCTCGACCGGGTCGCCCACACCAACCTCACCACCGTCTCCGTTCCGCGCGGCCAACTGGGCCACCATGCCGGCGAAATCCTCGAACAACTCCTAGTCCACGGCTACGACGCACCCCCGCTCTACCTCCCCATGACCCTCCACCCCCCAGACACCACCGTCTCCGTTCCGCGCGGCCAACTGGGCCACCATGCCGGCGAAATCCTCGAACAACTCCTAGTCCACGGCTACGACGCACCCCCGCTCTACCTCCCCATGACCCTCCACCCCCGAGACACCACCGCACCCCCACCTCGCGCCTGAAACCCGCAGACATGGTGAGCCGAGTCTTCAGGTAATTGCTGCCAGCAACTGTGATTGGTGATTGGTGGGTGCGGTGATGCATTGGCGGTGTGGTTGCCGTCGGGGTGCATTGGTGCTGTGGTTGCGCGGGTGCATTGGCAGTGTGGTTGCGCGGTCTCCGCTGCGGGAGTGTGCTAGTCGACGGGGTGCGCGTCAAGGGCGCTTCGCGGCCCTTCGGGCTCGAACAAGTTCGACCCTTGACCCGCACCCCGTCGACCAGGGAAGGACGCAGCTACGCGGATCCGCGCTGACGTGTGAGCTGCATCCGGGGATTCCGTTCGCCTGGGTGATTCCGGGGCGGAGGTGTGAGCTGCATCCGGTGGTTCGACCTGCCCGGGTGATCCGTGCCGGATGTTCGGTGGTTCCGTCGGCCTCGGTGGTGCCGTGTTTCCCGGGTGGCCCCATCCGGACCTACAGAACTCGCGGAACCCTGCCCAGTAACCGGTTTCCCGGGTGGGTAGGCGGGTTCTGTAGGTCCCGGTGGTGGGCCTTGCTGCAGATCGTGGCCCGGTCTCGCCGGCTGACGGGTTGTGGGGCCGATAGCGGCCTGTGCGGCGCTATCGGTCGAACAACCTGCTATCGGCAGTGGGCCCGGCGGGTCGGATGCCGGGTCGTTGGACCGATAGCGGTCTGTAGGGCGCTATCGGTCGCGCAGCCTGCTATCGGTCGGGCCGGTTCACCGGGTGGTCCGCCTGGTGGTGTGCGCGTTCCGCCAGGTGGTGCGGCGGAGGTCGCCCGCCAGTGTGTCGGGGGTTGCCCGGGGTGGGTCGCCCTTGAGTGTGGGCACTGTGCTGCTGGCAATCGTTTGCCAGCGGCCGGCTCCTCACAGTCGATGACCCAGTCCTCACACTCGACAATTCCAGCCCGCCCGCTCCAGGAATCAGGGTCCGTCGCCCGCCAGGAACCACGGGCCGCCGCCCCGGGCGAGCCACCCGCCGGCACCCTCACGGAATTCCCCCGAAGTGTGGCCGTACTTCCCAGCGGCTCGACTGGCACCATCACGCAGCCCGGCGACGCGAACCACATGCACCCAACAACTCGCGGACCACCCGCGCTCCTGGACCCGCGGACCCGGCGTACCGGCGGGTTTTGCGCGGTAAGGCGGCGCAGGTGCTGGTGAGGCTCGATCAGTCGAGGCGGATGACGGTGAAGGATTCGGCGTAGTGGTGGGGTGGGAGGCCGGCTTCGGCGGCGGTTTGCTGGAAGTGGGTGGTGATCTGGGCGGGGACGGCTTCGGGGTCGGCGTGTTGGCTGGTGTGCGACATCAGGGCGGTGAGCTTCAGGTCGAAGGTCTCGGTGATGTCGACGTAGTGGTTGATCTCGGGGTGCTCCATCATCCAGAGCTCGCTGACGTTCCAGGCCTTCTCTTCGAGCTCCGGGAAGGCGAACGGGTTGCCGGCGGCGGGATAGAACGCTTGGACCGTGGCTTCGGCCGCTGCCAGATGGTCCGGGTGGGACACCCGCAGGCGCGACCAGTTCCGGTCGGGGGACTGTCCGACCAGCCGCTGCGGGCGGACCTTGCGGATCACCTGCACGATGTCGCGCACGAGTTCGGGCGTGGGTGTGACGCGACCGTCGACATAGCCGAGGAAGTGCAGATCCCGTACGCCGACGTGCGCCGCCGCTGTGGTCTGCTCCTGCCTTCGGACCGCGGGCATGTCGGCACGGTCCCGGTCTGGTTCGAACCCGCCGGCCTGACCGTCCGTCACGATGCAGTAGCTGACCTCGATCCCCGCGCGGGTCCACAACGCGACCGTTCCCGCACCTCCGAAGTCGATGTCGTCGGGGTGCGCGACCACTACCAGTACACGCTCGATCTCGTCATCAGGAAGCGGATTCCCCAGCGGCATACTCACCCCGACGACCCTATCCGCAGGGGATCAGGCGGTGACGGCCTGGTGGAGGGTGGGGACGGGGAAGCGGTGTCGAAGTACCTCGTCGACCACGCCGTAGTCGCGGGCGGTCTCGGCTGTGAGGACGTGGTCGCGGTCGGTGTCGTGGCGGAGGCGTTCAATCGACTGGCCGGTGTGCGCCGACAAGATCGACTCCACCTCGCTGCGGACCCGGACGACCTCGTCGGCCTGCAGGATCAGGTCGGGGATGGTGCCTTGCCCACGCGCTGCTGGTTGATGGAGAACGACCCGGGCGTGCGGGAGGACGGCGCGACGTCCTGGTTCACCGGCCGCCAGCAGCACTGCCCCGGCAGCGATCGCCTGTCCGACGCACAGCGTCGCCACAGGCGAGCGGATGTACTGCATGGTGTCGTAGATCGCGAGCATCGCGGTCATGTCGCCGCCCTCGCAGTTGATGTACAGGTTGATGTCCTGCTCGGGCCTGTCGGCTTCCAGATGCAGGAGTTGGGCGATCAACGCGTTGGCGACGCCGGCGTCCACCGCAGTACCGAGGTAGATGATGCGTTCGGACAGCAGGTGCGAGTAGACGTCCATGATGCGTTCGCCCCGCGGATGCTGGGTGATGACGTTGGGAATCGTGTAGCTGCTCATCGGACGGCCTCCGCCTTGGGACGTTGAAGGGGCATGACCTGGTCGAAGGACTCGACCACGTGGTCGATGAACCCGAACTCGAGCGCCTGGCCCGCTGTATACCAGTGGTCGTGCAGCGAGTCCTCGTACACCTTCTCGATCGACTGACCGGTGTCCTTCGCGGTCAACCCGAGCACGGTGTCCCTGATGTGGCGCAGGTCGTTCGCCTGTATCTCGATCTCCACCGCCGACCCGCCGATCCCGGACGAGCCTTGGTGCATCAGTACGCGCGCATGCGGCAACGCGAACCGCTTCCCCGGAGTACCGGCGGACAGCAGGAACTGCCCAGCACTACACGCCAACCCCAGCGCCAGCGTCGAAACATCACACGGCACCAGCCGCATCACGTCGCGAATCGCCAGCATCGACGGCACCGAGCCCCCGAGCGAGTGGATCCACAACGCGATATCGGTGTCGGCATCCTCAGCCGCCAGGGTCAGGATCTGAGTCGCCAGCAACGTCCCGTTGTCATCATTCAGCTGACCGTCCAGTACGACGATCCGCTGCCGGAACAACTGCTGCCGCGACTGCTCGTTGAACAGCACAACCTTGCTCTCATCGGACATGTCCCCACGATGTCCGACCCCGACCCCTCAACCCCAGGCTTTCTGCTCGTAGCAGGTCTGCTCACAGCCGATCAGAGGCCGAGGCGCTGGAGGAGGTGGTTGCCGATCGCCGCGGAGTAGGTGCGGGTGACGTGGTTGGTGTCGCGGTAGACGATGAGGTTGCCCACGACCAGCGGGCAGGTGCCCTTCTCGCAGAACCACGGGATGACGTCGATCCACCGCGCTCCGGTGGCAGCGGCCGCCTTCTTCCAGGCCTGGTTGCGTTCACCGATGAGCGGGTCGAGTGGTGCCGCGCAGCTGGCCATGGTCGCCCGCCGACCGCTCAGACAGTCTGAGGGCTCCTTGTGCAGGGTGGGAGTTCCGCTGATGACATCCACCCGGGGTGACAACTGCCGCAGGCGCTTGAGTGCGCTCTTCGCCCCGGCGGCGAAGAGGGGTCCGGACTCTTCGTTCAGAATCGCTCGTCCGGAGTCCGCGTCGGCGAGCGTCATGCTCAGGAAGCCGGAGATGATGATCCGGTTCGGCTTGATCTTCGCCATCTGCTGGTAGGCCCACACACGCCAGGTGTCGCACTCGGTGTAGACGCGCGCCTTCTCCGGACGCCACTCGGTCACGTCCACCGGGAGGCAGCCCGCCTTCGTGATCGGGATGATCTTCCACCCGCGGGTCCCGGCTGCCTGCAGCAGTGGTCCGAGCCACATACCCATATGGGAGTCGCCGAAGACCACGATCGTCCGCTTCGCCTTGACGTTCCCCAGCGCACAGATCTCGTGCGCCGTCTCGTCCTGGTCCGCGCCGCATTTCGCCGGCGCCCTGGACACGTCGTCGATGAGGCCTTCGAGCGACGGCCCCAGACCAGCCGGAAGCGGTGCACCGGCTCGGGCCTGTCCAGCCGCAGTACGGACCGCCTCGAGGAGTGTGGGAGCCTTCGGCTTCTCCTTGGCTGGGCGATGTCCGGGCTTGGCGGATGGCGGGGCGAAAGGAATGACGGCGGATGCCGCGGCGGGCGCGGCAGGCGTTTGTCCGTACTGTTGCTGCACCACAATCACCGCAGCGACAAGGACTGCAGCGGTCGCCGGCCACATCGCCAGTGCGGTCAACCGATGCTTGGACAGGAGCCTCGCTCGCTGCACCGGACGCTCGACGAACCAGTAGCTGAGTGCGGAGACCGCGATCGCTCCTGCTATCAACGCAACCCGCTCGCGCAACTGCAGCTCTCGCTCCAGATAGACGACGGGGAGCACGAGGATCGGCCAGTGCCAGAGGTAGAGCGAGTACGAGATGTCGCCGATCCACCGTAGCGGTTGGCGATCCAGTACTACGGATGCGCCGTACCGGGGTCCTTCGATGCCTCCGGCAATGATCAGTATGGTGCCGAGTACGGGTAGCAGAGCGTGATAGCCGGGGAACGGTGTTGCCGCGGAGTACGTGGCCGCGGCGGTCGCGACAGCGGCGAGTCCGATCCAGGAGGCAGCGAGTCTCCCCGGCCTCGGCAAACCGGAGACCCAGGTGGTCCCGAGCGCGAGCAATGCTCCGGCGCCGAGCTCCCAGGCGCGCGCGGGGGTCGAGTAGTAGGTGGCGGTGGGATCTTGCCCGGTCTGCCAGATCGACCAGGCGAGAGACAGGAGGCACAGCGCAGCAATCGTGAGCGTCAGGGCGCGCAGCCGACCTTCCGATGAACGCTCGGCACTACGATGCGCGCCGACCTTGCGCCGGGTGAACAGCACCAGTGCGATCAACGGCGGCCAGACCAGATAGAACTGCTCCTCCACCGCAAGCGACCAGAAATGCTGCACCGGCGAGACGAACGTGGTGGCGTCGAAGTAGTTCGATCCGGCCAGCGACGAGTGGATGTTCGCGGCGAAGAGCGACGCCCACGTGATGTGCGTCGTCACCTCGTTGATCCGCAGGTATCCATAGAGCTGACTGGACACGATCATGATCGCCACGAGCGCGACCGACGCCGCGGGAAGAATCCGCCGAGCCCGGCGGGCGTAGAAGCTAGCGATCGACACCCGCCCGGTACGCCGTACTTCGCGAACGAGGATTCCGGTGATCAGAAACCCGGAGATGACGAAGAACACGTCGACCCCGAGATACCCGCCTTCCAGGCCCGGAACCCCCGCATGATCGAGCACGACCAGCAGAACAGCCACCGCCCGCAGCCCCTGGATATCCCCACGACGCCCCCGCCGAGCCCCAGGATCCTGCGAGTCCGGCGCCGTTGGCTCCAGTTCGCGATCAACCCTCACACCTACTCGATGGCTCCAGGAGAAGGAAAGGTTGCGAAGTGTCCCCTCCGCCGAGTTGTCACTGCGACTGTGGCTCTACTTCGCCCCGCTCACGTGCGGCGACCCGGGTGCGGTATCCCGGCGGACAAGCTGTCAACACACCCGTCCACGAAATGACGACCATGCAGCAGCCGTCCGGCGTGCGATCGACGTCAGGCCATGGGCATGGGGAACACCGGTCAGCGGTGGAGCGCGACGGAAGGAGCGGGGAGCTTGGGGTGTGTGGGAGCCGCGACGGAGGAGCCGGGTGGGGACGCGTACGCGGACTGTCCGTGGGAGCGCCTAGGCTGGGTTCTGATGACGACGCTCTTTTCTCCAGACGAACTGCCGGTGCCGCTCGAGGAGCCCAAGAAGCATCGGGCCGACCCTGAGGCGCTGCTTGAGGGGCTTAACCCGCAGCAGCGGGCTGCTGTCGTGCATGCGGGGAAGCCGCTGCTGGTGGTCGCTGGTGCTGGGTCGGGTAAGACGCGGGTGCTGACGCGCAGGATCGCCTACCTGTTGGCGGCCAGAGATGCGCATCCGGGGTCGATTCTGGCGATCACGTTCACCAACAAGGCTGCCGCGGAGATGCGGGAGCGGGTGGTGGAGCTGGTCGGGCCTCGGGCGAAGTTGATGTGGGTTTCGACGTTCCACTCGTCGTGTGTGCGGATCCTGCGGCGGGACATCAAGCGGTTCGGGATCAGTTCGACGTTCTCGATCTATGACGCCACCGACTCGCGGCGGCTGATGACGCTGGTGTGCCGGGAGCTGGACCTGGACGTGAAGCGGTACAACCCGCGCGCGATCCTGAACTGGATCAGCACCCAGAAGAACGAGCTGATCGACCACGAGACGGCCGCGGCGAAGACCTCGAACCATCTCGAGGAGACGTACGCCGAGTGCTACCGGATCTACCAGGAGCGGCTGGCGCAGGCGAACGCGCTGGACTTCGACGATCTGCTGATGACCACGGTCAACCTGCTGCAGGCGTTTCCCGAGGTCAGGGAGTACTACCGCAGAAGATTCCGTCACGTCCTCGTCGACGAATACCAGGACACCAACCACGCGCAGTACACGCTGATCCGTGAGCTCTGCGCCGACATCGAGCCAGGGCCGAACGACGGACCGGTGAGTCCGCCGGCCGAGCTGATGGTGGTCGGCGACGCGGACCAGTCGATCTATGCCTTCCGGGGCGCGACAATCCGCAACATCCTCGCGTTCGAGGAAGACTTCACCAACGCCGAGACGATCCTGCTGGAGCAGAACTACCGCTCCACCCAGACGATCCTGTCGGCCGCGAACGCGGTGATCAGCCGCAACGAGGGCCGCAAGGCGAAGAACCTGTGGTCGGATTCCGGCCAGGGCGAGCAGATCGCGGTGTATGTCGCGGACAACGAGCACGACGAGGCCCAGTTCGTCGCGGACGAGATCGACCGGCTGACGGATGCCGACGGTGTGAAACCCTCGGACGTGGCGGTGTTCTACCGGACGAATGCCCAGTCCCGGGTCTTTGAAGAGGTCTTCATCCGCACGGGTCATCCGTACAAGGTGGTCGGCGGCGTCCGGTTCTACGAGCGGATGGAGGTCCGCGACGCGCTCGCCTACCTCCGCGTGCTGGTGAACCCCGAGGACCTGGTCTCGCTCCGGCGGATCATCAACGTGCCCAAGCGGGGCATCGGCGACCGCGCCGAGGCCGCGATCGAGGCGCTCGCCCAGCGCGACCGCATTCCGTTCTCCGCAGCCCTCAGACGAGCCCAGGACGCTCCGGCGATGGCGAGCCGCTCCGTCAACGCCGTCCAGGCGTTCGTCGACATCCTCGACGAGCTCACCGCGATGGTCGACTCCGGCGCCCCGCCGGACGACATCCTGGACGTCGCGCTGCACCGCAGCGGGTACTACGAGGAACTGCAGAAGTCGACGGATCCCCAGGACGAGACCCGGCTGGAGAACCTCGACGAGTTCATCTCGGTCGCCCGCGAGTTCGTCGAGGAGCGCACGGCCGCGGCGGAACCGGCCGATCTGCAGGCCTTCCTCGAGCGAGTCGCCCTGGTCGCCGACGCGGACCAGATCCCCGACGCCGCCGATGACGGGGGCGTCGTCACGCTGATGACGTTGCACACCGCCAAGGGACTGGAGTTCCCGGTGGTGTTTCTGACCGGCATGGAGGACGGCGTCTTCCCGCACTCACGCTCGCTGAGCGACATGAAGGAGCTCGAGGAGGAGCGTCGGCTCGCGTACGTCGGAATCACCCGGGCCCGGCAGCGGCTCGCAATCTCCCGGGCTGCAGTGCGCAGCGCGTTCGGTGCTCCGCAGCACAACCCGCCTTCCAGGTTCCTCGAGGAGATCCCGGCGGAACTACTTGACTGGCGCCGGGACGAATCGGCGATCACCCGCTGGTCCGGCACCGGGACGTCCGCGGGCGCCAGTGGAGTCACGACCCGTTGGGAGCCGGCCCGCCGTACGGCGTCCGACAAGCCCGTGATCAGCCTGAACCCGGGCGACCGGGTGGTCCACGACAGCTTCGGGATGGGGACCGTCGTGGTGGTCCGGGGCGAGGGGCAACAGGCTCAGGCGGACATCGACTTCGGCTCCGAAGGGGTCAAACGGCTGCTGCTCCGGTATGCGCCGGTGGAGAAGATCTGACCGTTCACGTTGCATACCAGTGACACCGTGAGTCACTCTGAGGACTCGGCCCTCCCCGGACGACAGGTCCCGCCCATGCCCAAGGCACCAGACAGCGACCGCCGGATCATCCTGGCGGGGGCCAATCCTGGGCTGCGACTGTTCGACCCGGACGGCCGCGTCACGGCGTACGCGTCGATCTGGATGGTGGACTGGTCGATCCGCGGCTCCGGTACGGCGGTGGTGCTGTGGTTCGACGGGATCGTCCGGGTGGTCTCCGAGGACGTGGATCTCGCCGCCTGGCTGGAGCGGTACTTCGTGCGCTCGTTCCTGGAGGTCCAGGGCCTGCCGTGGCACGAGCCGGCGGTCGAACGCGATCTGGTCCAGGTCTCGATGAACCTCGCCGACGGGTTGAGTGCCAAGGCGGCCGACATCCAGATCGAGATGGGCGGCGTACTGGACCGGCGCTTGTTTGCCACCGACAACTTTCAGCTCTCCGGCGGGATGCACAGCCTCAGCCTGGTGATCGCCCCGGTCCGCTCCGCCACGGTGTCGATCGGCGGCGCGAGCGTCCCTGGTTTCGTCCAGGTCGACGGCTCCCACGACCGCCCGGGTTCCTCAGCCTTCCTCACCACTGCTGAGGTCTGGCGCCGCTAGCCCGTACTACGGACCGTCCACCACGTGTCCATCCTCGGAACTGGTTCAGCCGCCGGCCCCTGGCTCACGGCCCGACTGGCATGGAAGAGGAACGTCGCCATCCCCGCGGCACCCTGCATCCAGCCAACTCCAGGCGGCAGCAGCGGCTCCTCCGCACGGTGCTCGGTGAACCGCCAGTAGGCCCGCGACTCCTCCCGAACGGCCCGCTCTACCAGCGCATCGGCCAGGTGAAGCGCAAAGTCCAGCTCCGGCTGAGAACCCGACCGATGCCAGGAATCCAGGAAGATCTCGCCCACCCCGGCAGTGCCGCAACACCGCCCATCGTTGTCCCAGAACCCGGGCCGCAACCGCTCTGGCAGCCCTGACGTCCGCACACTGTGCAAGCACCGCCCGTGCCACGTCAGCGGCGTCTCACCCGCGACCTCCTTCACTCCCGCGTACTCCAGCGCCCGGAAGAGCAACGAGGTCCCGGAGGCCCCGTGACACCAGGTGAAGGTGAACTCCTCCTCGTCGTTGACCCCGACCGGGAGATAGCGCGGTACGACGAAACCCTCGCCGTCCGTCACCCCGAGCGACACCAACTGCTCCGCCCCACGACAGGCAGCGGCGATCAGGTCCTGCCGACCGAACTCAGCCCCGGCCAAGGCCAGCGCGGTCGCGATCCCAGCGACACCATGCGAGAGGTTGGGCATCTGGGTCCCGGCCTCCTCGCGGAACCGGCGCGGCACGAACGGCCAGTCAAGCCCGTGCGGCACCTCTTCAGCCTCGGCCAGAATCACCGCCGCAGCTTGCTCGCCGACCTCCTGGGCGCCGCCCACGCCGTTCCGCCGAGCCCAGACAGCGCCGAGCAGCACGCCGGCCGTCCCCAGCGTCAGGTCGTGGAGCCGCGCGTCAGGCATGTAGCGCGGCGGCATCACGATGGTCTGCGGCCAACCGTCAGGCGTAGCGAGCGCCTGGAGCCGCTCCACAATCTCGGCTGTCCCGGATGCACCGAGCGCATTCAGTACGCCGATCGTGCTGACCAGCCCATCGAAGAAAGTGCTGTCGATGGTGGTGGGAACCATGCGGTTGAGCCGATCGGCGATCCCGTCGGCTAGCTCGTTCTCCTCGGCGCTCCACGGCCGCGCGAGCCGGATCTCGGCCAGCGCATACGCAAGCCCACCGATCCCACTGTGCATCCCGTCGCGATCCCCCGGAATCTCCGGCACGCCAGGCCCGCTCACAGTCGTGGGGATCCACGGCCCGTCGTCCCACCGCACCTGATCCAGCACCCACCGCCACGCGTCCTCAGCCAGCTCCCGGTAGGCCCCCGCCGCATCAGTCACCGCCCAATAATGGCACCGCCCACCACCCACGTCCCCCACATTTCGAGCCGCCGGCTGAGCCTGTACTACGAATCGCCGGGCGCGGGCGATTCGTCGTACGGGCGAGGGAGTGCGTTCCGGAGGCGGATGCCGCTGAATCCCAGGGTCGAGGCGATCACGGCGTCCCAGAAGTCGTGTAGATGGGGTAGGACGCGTAGTTGGATGCCTGCCGTGGCATGAAGATCGAAGAGGTCGCCGACGCGCTCAGGCGGTCCCAGGGGCGTTACCTCGGTGGTCGCGACGACCGCGGCGTCGGTGGCCTCGAAGGGAGCAGCCGGGAGGCGGTACGCGTAAAGCTCGACCGTCCTGAGCGCATCCAGCCAGCCGTACTCGATCACGTGTACTCGCGTTCCGCAACCATCGCCGACGATGCGGGACTGGTCCTCAGCGGTGGTCTTCGGCCCGACCCAGGCCATCGCGCGCGGGCACTGCCGCGGGAACCAGTAGTCGGGGGCCCGATCGTGGTCGACGGCCCAGACGTACGGCGTTGTCCTGCCAGAGGCGAGATGGGGCCGGAAGGTGCGGATGGTCGGATCTTCGGAGAAATGGAGGACTTCACCTGGCGCCGGACGCATGCGCGGGAGCCTAATCGCCGGTCGGTCGCGGTCGGCAATTCTTTACGTGGCGTTGACTGTCAGGGGTTGAGACCGCAGGTGTCTTCGAGCCACGGGATGGGGTTGATCGGCTCTCCGCCGTCCGGACGGACCTCGAAGTGCAGGTGCGGGCCGGTGGTGTTGCCGGTGACGCCGACCGCGCCGACCTGGTCGCCGGCGTACACGGTCTCGCCCGGCGAGACGGAGAACTTCGACATGTGGTTGTACCAGGTCTCGGTGCCGTCCTCGTGCTTGATCCGGACCTGCCGTCCGTACGGTCCGGCGAACTCGGCGGACAGCACGACGCCCTTCATCACGGACCGGATCGGGGTGCCGATCGGGGCGGCGAAGTCGGTACCGGTGTGGACGGAGGCCCAGCGGCTGCCGCCCTGACCGAAGCCGGCGGTGATGTGGTAGCCGGAGATCATCATCTCGCAGCGGGTGGAGGACTTCCGCTCCTTCTCGGCGGCGGCTTCCGAGGCGGCCTTGGCGGCGGCGAGGGCGGAGGCGCGCTGAGCGGTCAGCTTCTTGGTGGCGTCGAGCTTCGCGGCCCTCGCCTTGGAGATCGCGGCGGCCGAGGCCTGCTTCTTGGATGCTTCCGTGGTGGACAGCTCGACTCGCGAGGAGTCACGCGTGGCCAGTTGACGCCGCTCGATCCGGGCCGTGGTGACCTCGGAGAGCTGGCTGTTGCCCATCGTGAGCGCTGCGACGTTCACCGCGGAGTTCGCCTGCGTCGGCGAGGCCAGCGAGCTGTGGCTGAAGCCGACAGCGCCCGCTGCCGCAGCGAGGGCTGCGGTCAAACCGACGATCTGGGTACCACCTGGGGTGTTACGCCTGGCAACACGATGCTTGGCACTGTGACGTGATGCGCCGGTCTTGCGCGCAGCACTATTGCCTGGCGTGACGCGGTTACCCGCGGCACGGTGCTGGGACACAACGTGGCCTTTCGGTCACAGGGGAGGGGCACTGTCCGCTCCCGGGGAGATTTATTCCCTCCGGGGGCTCATGCACCATAACGGAACAGTCACGAGGCGACAAACCCTGCCACCCGATTTCAGCCCTCACCTTCACGAAACTTTTGCATGAGCGCCTGCACGTGCATCCACCTGAAGGCGCAAACCAGTTGACGGGTCAGGCAACCGGGCCCTGCTCGTCGAGGTGGGAAAGGACACCGGTGATCTGGTGCACGACCTCGCCGTGGAACGGCAGGGACAGGTGGCCCACGCCGCGAACCCGGATATTACGCGCCGTCAGATCGGGGTGACGGATCCGGGCCCTCCGTTGCGGCACGATCAGCTGGTCCACGTCGCTGTAGAACGCGATGAACCGGGTCTGACAGTCAGGCGCCGGCTCGGCCAGTTCCGCCATCAGGTCGCTGTCCGGCCGCACCTGCTTGACCAGCGGCCAGGGCAGCAGCCGAGCCGCCATCGTGCCCTGGTGCGGGGTGCCGAGCGTCACGCAGGTGTGCACGCGCCGGTCCCCGCCGAGGCGCTGGATGTAGTACCGCGCGATCAGGCCGCCGAGGCTGTGTCCGACCACATGGATCTGCTCGGAGCCGGATTCCTCGCAGAGCGCCTCGATCTCGGCCCCCAACCGCTCCGCCGTACGCCGGACGTCGAGCGTCAGCGGAGAGTACGAGAAGTTCTGGATCCTGGTGAATCCCCGGCGCAGCAACTGGCGGCGCATCAGGGCGAAGACGGTGTGGTTGTCGACGATCCCGTGCGCCAGGAGGATCGGCGTACCGGCTGCTCTGACGTCGCCGACGAGCAGGCTGCGCTGGGCCGGGGTGAGGCCGGTGAGGGTGAGGCGCTCCGCTTTGCTGCCGGTGCCGCCGACCAGGCCGAGCGGGTACATCGCGAGATGGGTGGTGATCCAGCCGAGCTCGACCGCAGCGCCCTGGAGGACCCGGGGGCTCAAGGCAGAGCGGGCGCCGTACCGCAAACCGTCGAGGGCCTCCCGGATGCTGCTCCGGGTGGCCTCCTTCGCCGGATCGCCGGGCGAATCCTCCGGCTGTTCGACCGCCTCAGCGCTCATCGGCGTCTCCTCGGTGCATCAGACCCCCCGCACAACTGGTCCGATCTCTTTCCACGGTAACCGGTTCCCGGCGCGCGTGGCCGGGAACACACGCCTCCGTGTCTTATCCGTGAGGTGGGGCTCGGATAGCCTGCGATTGTCCAGGGCGCAACGCTGCGCCCGGCGTACCGGAGAGGTCCCTAGATGCCAGCCGCGAGCCCACTGCGAGTAGTCGTCGCCAAGCCTGGACTGGACGGTCACGACCGGGGCGCGAAGGTGGTCGCGCGGGCGCTGCGCGACGCCGGCATGGAGGTCATCTACACCGGCCTGCACCAGACCCCCGAGCAGATCGTCGAGACCGCCATCGCCGAGGACGCGGACGCGGTCGGCCTGTCGGTGCTGTCCGGTGCGCACATGACCCTGTTCAAGAAGGTCCGCGAGTTGCTCGCGGAGCGCGACGCGGACGACATCGTGGTGTTCGGCGGCGGGATCATCCCCGAGGCCGATCTGCAGCCGCTGGCCGATCTGGGCGTGCACAAGATCTTCACCCCCGGCGCCACCACCACCGAGATCGTCGAGTGGGTCCGCGCCAACGTCGGCGACGCCTCCGCGACCACGGAAGAACCCCAGGACGCCTGATCCTGCCCCGACGCGACGGATCCGCTCCGGAGCGTGTCGGCGACTGCGCGGAGTCGATCTGATCAGTTCTGCCCGTTTCAGCCAGGTTACTGTTCGGTAATACCGAATCGTTAAGAAACACCTGGTTGTGCGGGCCCTCGAATCGCGGTCGCATACAGCCATGCGTTTGTCCGTTCATGACGATCGGTCAGGTGTGTGGCTCAGGACACATCGCCCCCGATCTCGGTTACTGTCCGGACAGGGCGGATTGCAGCGTGGTGGGGAACTGCGACCGGCCGACGCAGAACCAGGCAAGAGGTCCCATCGGGAGAGGGCAGGTACACGATGAGGTTTGAACGATCACACACACGCAAGGCGGTCGCTCTGGCCGTAGCGAGCAGCCTGGTGTTGCTCGCATCCGCGTGTGGCGGTGACGACGACAGCAGCAGTGGGGGATCCACGAGTGGGGCGCTCACCGGCAAGGGCCCGATCACGTTGGCGGGCGGCGCTGACACGTCCGGCAACCTCAAGAACCAGGTCGCGGCCTGGAACTCGCAGAACCCCGACCAGAAGGTCACCATCATCGAGTTGCCGCAGGATGCGAACCAGCAGCGGCAGCAGATGATCCAGAACGCGCAGAACAAGTCCGACGCGTTCAGCGTGCTCAACCTGGACGTGGTCTGGACTGCGGAGTTCGCGGCGAACCGCTGGGTCGACGAACTGCCCCAGGACCAGTTCCCACTCGACAAGCTGATCCCGGCGACCCTCGAGACCGCGAAGTACCGCGACAAGCTGTACGCCGTACCGAGCACCTCCGACGGCGGACTGCTCTACTACCGCAAGGACATGCTCGACAAGGCCGGCGTCAAGCCGCCGACGACCTGGGCCGAGATGACCGCCGCCTGCGCCAAGGTGAAGGCGCTGCCCGAGGCCAAGGACATGAACTGCTACGCCGGTCAGTTCGAGAAGTACGAAGGCCTGACGGTGAACTTCTCCGAGGCGGTCAACGCGGCGGGCGGTGTGGTCGTCGGTCCCGACGGCAAGCCGAACGTCGACACGCCGGAGGCGCTCGCCGGTCTGGAGGAGCTGGTGAACGGCTTCAAGACCAAGGAGATCCCGCCGGCCGCGATCACCTACAAGGAAGAGGAGAGCCGCCGCGCGTTCGAGGCGGGCAACCTCCTGTTCCTCCGCAACTGGCCCTACGTGTACGCGCTGGCGAGCAAGGCGGGTACCTCCAAGATCGTCGGTAAGTTCGGGGTCGCTCCGCTGCCTGGCAAGGACGGTCCCGGTGTCTCGACGCTGGGCGGTCACAACCTGGCGGTCAGCTCCTTCACCCCGAACAAGGAGACCGCGGTCAACTTCATCAAGTTCATGGTGAGCGAGGAGCGCCAGAAGGCGAACATCGAGAAGACCTCGCAGGCCCCGACCTGGGCGTCGCTGTACGACGACCCGGCGCTGAACAAGCAGTTCCCGTACCTGGCGCCGCTGAAGGCGTCGATCGCGGGCGCGAAGTCGAGGCCCGTGGTGGTCAAGTACGGCGATGTGACCGCGGCGATCCAGCAGTCGGCGTACGACGCCTTGACCAACAAGGCGGATCCGAAGCAGGCGCTGACGGATCTTCAGTCCAAGCTGAGCACTCTCATCACCCCATGACCGACTTGGGTGGGCCGGTGCGCAGCGACTGCTGTGCGCCGGCCCAGCCATCGCTGGCTACACCTAGGAGGCAGAGGTGAGCACATCCGTCCCGGTCGCGGAACGACCGGTGAAGCAATCTCCAGGCAAGAGGCAACGACGACACGACGAAGGCACCGGCCGGCTCGCCGCGCTGCTGCTGTCGCCAACTCTTCTCGTACTGGCTCTGGTCGTGTTGTTCCCGATCATTTCGTCCCTCCGGGAGTCGCTCTACACCTCGGGTGTCCTGGACCCGGAGACCGGCTTCGTCAACGAGGGCAGCGTCTTCGCGGGGCTGGACAACTACACCGCGATCTTCTCGGGCGAGGCCGGCGACCGTTTCTGGAACGCCTTCTACAACACCACGTTCTTCACGGTCGTGTGTGTGGTGCTCGAGACCATCCTGGGCGTCGCGATGGCACTGATCATGCACAAGGCGTTCAAAGGCCGGGGCATCGTCAGGGCGAGCATCCTGGTCCCCTGGGCCATCCCGACGGTCGTCTCCGCGCTGCTGTGGAAGTGGATCTTCCAGGCCGACGGTGCGGCGAACGCCTTGATGGGAACGGAGATCCTGTGGTCCACCGAGGGCTGGCAGTCGGTGCTGTCGGTCATCATCGCGGACACCTGGAAGACCGCGCCCTTCATCGGTCTGCTGGTCCTGGCCGGACTGCAGACCATCTCGGCGGATATCTACGAGGCCGCCAAGGTGGACGGTGCGAGCCCTTGGCAACAGTTCGTCCGGATCACGTTGCCGCTGGTGAAACCGGCCCTGTTGGTCGCAGTACTGTTCCGGCTGCTCGACACCCTGCGGCTTTTCGACCTGCCTTACGTCCTGGTCGGTCCACGCAAGGATTCGGTGGAGACGATCACGATGCTGGCGTTCGACGAGGCCACCAACACCAGGTACGGACCGGCGGCCGCTTACGCGTTCATCCTGTTCGTCTACGTGGCGGTCGTGGCATTCGCGTTCGTCAAGGTGCTGGGCGCCGACGTCATCGGCGAGGCCCGGGTGAAGACGCGCACCGCCGGCCGGAAGCGCTGGGGCGGTCGTGGCAACGGATCGCCTGCTGCCGGTGGTTCGGCCGCAGGGGTCAAGACGGGGAGTGAGGTCTGATGGCAACCGACGTGCAAGCAGCACCGAAGATCGACATCCAGGCCGCGGAGGCAGGACCGCTGCGGAGGTACGCGCCGCTGCTCGGGGTGGCGATCATCGTCATCTACTGTCTGCTGCCCTTCTACTGGATGGCCGTCTCGGCGTTCCGGCGTCCGGCCGACCAGTTCGACAACTCGTTCTTCCCGAATCCGCTCTCACTCGACAACATCCGCGCCGTCTTCGGCGAGGGAGTCGGGTTCGGCCGGGCCTTGGCGAACAGCCTGCTGGTAGCCGGCACGGTGACGATCCTGACCTTGGTGATCGGGATCCTCGCCGCCTACACGCTGGCTCGGCTCGAGTTCCGGTTCAAGAACTTCGTCCTGGCGATCATCATCACCACGTCGATGTTCCCCGGCATCTCGCTGGTCGTTCCACTGCTCAAGCTGTTCATCGACATCAACTGGATCAACACCTACCAGGCGATGATCGTGCCCAGCCTGTCGTTCGCGCTGCCACTGGCGGTGTGGAACCTGACCGCCTTCTTCCGGCAGATGCCGAGGGAGTTGGAGCAGGCGGCGATGGTGGACGGTTGCACCCCGGCGCAGGCGTTCCGCAAGGTGATCCTTCCGCTGGCCGCACCTGGCGTGTTCACCACGGCGATCATCACGTTCATCGCGGCCTGGAACGAGTTCCTGATCGCGCTGAGCATGGTGAACAAGAAGGAGATCCAGACCGCGAACGTGCTCATCTCGAAGTTCCAGGGCGTCTCGGGTTCCGGCTTCGACCAGCCGTTCGGTACCCAGATGGCGGCTGGCGTGGTGGTGACGATTCCGTTGGTGATTGCAGTGCTCATCTTCCAGCAGCGTATCGTCGCAGGCCTGACGGCCGGAGGTGTGAAATGAGCTACGGAGACGAGCGGAACCGTCGTGATCGCGAGGACCGGGATCGCCGGGATCGCGAGGAGCAGCAACGTCGCGACGAGCAGGACCGGCGTGATCGAGAGGCGCAGGACCGGCGACGGTAACTAGACGAACCTAAAAGGGCTGGAACCGGCAACGGTTCCAGCCCTTCCTCTCTCTGGTAGCTAGATCTTGAGCCAGACGGTGGCGTCTCCGGGGAGGGTGCCGTCGATGACGGGTTCGCTGGCCAGCAGGATCTCGGCGGACTCGGGCAGGGCGACTGGCTGCTCGCCGAGGTTGACGATGCAGCGGAAGCCGGGGTCGCGGGTGAACGAGAGGACGGCGGCCGGGACGTCGGCGTCCCAGGTCATGCGGCCTTCGCCGAGTGCGTCCTGGTCGCGGCGGACTCGCAGAGCCGCCTTATAGAGGTTCAGGTGGCTGTTCGGATCGCCTGCCTCGGCCTCGGCGGTCAGCGGGGCCCAGTCAGCCGGCTGCGGCAACCAGGGCTGCCCCTCGCCAGACCCGAACCCGTACGGCGGCTCGCTACCACTCCACGGGATCGGTACACGGCACCCGTCCCGCCCACGCACGGTGTGGCCCGACCGCTCCCAGGTGGGATCGTCCAGTACCTCTTCCGGAAGGTCCTCCACCTCCGGTAGACCCAGCTCGTCGCCCTGGTAGATGTACGCCCCACCAGGAAGCGCGAGCTCAAGCAGAGCCGCGGCCCGTGCCCGGCGCCGCCCCAGCTCCAGATCAGTCGGTACTACGCCCGCACCCTCCAGCGCTTCCCGTTGGTCCCGGCCATACCGGGTGCGGTGCCGGATGGTGTCGTGGTTGCTCAGCACCCACGTCGCCGGAGCTCCCACGGCCCAGAGGCTCTCGGTGGTGTGGTCGATCACCTCACGGAGTTCCTTCGCGTCCCACGCACAGCGCAGTACGTCGAAGTTGAAGGCGGAATGCAGTTCGTTCGACCGGACGTACTGCGCCAAGCGTTCCGCGGGGGACAGCCAGGCCTCGGCGACGAACACCCGTGGTCCCTGCGGCGTACCGGCGTACTCGTCGGCGATCGCGCGCCAGCGCTGGTGGATCGTGTGCACGCCCGGCTGGTCGTAGAACGGGTTGCCGACGTACTTCTCCCGGGTCGGCTCGCCATCCTTCAACGGCACGTCCGGTAGCGACGGGTCCTTCGCCATCGAGTCGGCCACGTCGATGCGGAACCCGTCGATGCCGCGGTCGAACCAGAACCGCAGGATCGAGTCGAACTCCTCGACCACCAACGGGTTGTCCCAGTTCCAGTCCGGCTGGGAGATGTCGAACAGGTGCAGGTACCACTGGCCATCGTCGATCTGCTGCCAGGCGCTGCCACCGAAGGCGGCCGGCCAGTTCGTCGGGGCGTGGCCGTCCTTGCCGTCCCGGAACCAGAACAGGTCGCGCTCGGGCGACCCAGGGGCGGCCTTGAGTGCCGCCTTGAACCAGGGGTGCTCCCAGGAGCAGTGGTTCGGCACCAGGTCGATCAGGATCCGGATCCCGAGCGCGTGCGCTTCCGCGATCAGCGCGTCGGCGTCCGAGAGGGTGCCGAACTCGGGGTTGATGTCGCGGTAGTCGGACACGTCGTACCCGCCGTCCAGCAGCGGTGACGGGTACCACGGGCTGATCCAGAGGGCGTCGACCCCGAGGTCGGCCAGGTAGGGCAGCCGGGCCCGGATGCCGTTCACGTCACCCGTGCCGTCACCGTCCGCATCGGCGAACGAGCGGGGGTACACCTGGTAGACGACGGCACTACGCCACCAGTCGTCAGCTGGTCTGGTTGCTCCATCTGTCATGCGTCCCAGCCTTTCATGTCCTCGCAAGCGGGCTGTGACAGTCGTCTCACGGCGTACCCCGACTGTTGCTCGGCCCACCCGGGTGGCTAGTCTCAGGCCGACGGAACGCGCCGGCGACCGTGCCTCTCCGCACCGCAGCCTGCCGCGGCCTAACTCGAACAGGCGAGACTCGAACAGGCGAGAGAGGGACCACAGTCGTGGATCTGATGGAGTACCAGGCGAAGACTGTCTTCGCCAAGCACGGTGTAAGGACGACGGTGGGTGAAGTCGTCCACACGCCCGAGGAAGCCCGCGCGGCGGCCGAGAAGCTCGGTGGCACGGTGGTCGTGAAGGCCCAGGTGCTGACCGGTGGCCGCGGCAAGGCCGGCGGCGTCAAGCTGGCGTCCTCGCCCGACGAGGCGGAGGAGAAGGCCCGCGAGATCCTGGGCCTCGACATCAAGGGCCACATCGTCAAGACCCTGAACATCGTGCCGGCCGCGGCGATCGCCGAGGAGTACTACTTCTCCTTCCTGATCGACCGCGCCAACCGCAACTACCTCTGCATCGCCTCCGCCGCCGGCGGGATGGAGATCGAGGAGGTCGCGCACACGAACCCCGACGCGGTCGCCAAGATCTCGATCGACCCGGCCACCGGTGTCGACGAGGCGAAGGCCCGGGAGATCGCCATCGCCGCGAGCTACCCGGCCGACGTGATCGACGCCGTCGTACCGGAGATCGTGAAGCTCTACCAGGTCTTCCTGGGCGAGGACGCGACGCTGGTCGAGGTGAACCCGCTCGTCAAGCTCAAGGACGGCAACGTCGAGGCGCTGGACGGCAAGGTCTCGCTGGACGAGAACGCCGACTTCCGGCACCCGGAGTTCGCCGAGTTCGCCGACACCTCCGCGCAGGACCCGCTGGAGGCGAAGGCCAAGGCCAAGGGCCTGAACTACGTGAAGCTGGACGGATCGGTCGGCATCATCGGCAACGGCGCGGGCCTGGTCATGTCGACCCTCGACGTCGTCGCGTACGCCGGTGAGGAGTTCGGTGGGGTCAAGCCAGCGAACTTCCTCGACATCGGCGGCGGCGCGTCCGCCGAGGTGATGGCGAACGGCCTGGAGATCATCATCTCCGACCCGCAGGTGGAGAGCGTCTTCGTCAACGTCTTCGGCGGCATCACCGCCTGTGACGCGGTCGCGAACGGCATCGTGCAGGCGTTCGAGCTGCTGGCCGGCCGCGGTGAGGCCGTCAGCAAGCCGCTGGTCGTCCGGCTGGACGGCAACAACGCCGACGAGGGTCGCCGGATCCTGGACGAGGCCGGCCTGGCCGGACTCGAGCGGGTCGACACGATGGACGGCGCCGCCAAGCGGGCCGCCGAGCTGGCTGCGAAGTAAGGGATCGCTGAAATGTCTATCTTCCTGACCAAGGACAGCAAGGTCATCGTGCAGGGCATGACCGGCTCGGAAGGCACCAAGCACACCACCCGGATGCTTGCCTCCGGCACCAACATCGTCGGCGGCGTGAACCCGCGCAAGGCCGGCCAGAGCGTCGATTTCGACGGCAAGGCGGTGCCGGTCTATGGGACCGTGGCCGACGCCATCAAGGAGACCGGCGCGGACGTCTCGGTCATCTTCGTGCCGCCGAAGTTCACCAAGGACGCGGTGATCGAGGCGATCGAGGCCGGCATGCCGCTGGTCGTGGTGATCACCGAGGGCGTACCGGTGCACGACACCGCGGCGTTCTTCGCCGCCGCTCAGGCCTCCGGCACGACCCGGATCATCGGCCCGAACTGTCCGGGCATCATCACCCCGGGTGAGTCCAACGCCGGCATCATCCCGGCGACCATCGCCGGCGCCGGCCGGATAGGTCTGGTGTCCAAGTCGGGCACGCTGACCTACCAGATGATGTACGAGCTGAGCGACATCGGCTTCTCGACCGCGATCGGCATCGGTGGCGACCCGATCGTCGGTACGACGCACATCGACGCGCTGCAGGCGTTCCAGGACGACCCGGACACCGACGCGATCGTGATGATCGGTGAGATCGGTGGCGACGCCGAGGAGCGTGCGGCCGCGTTCATCAAGGACAACGTCACCAAGCCGGTCGTCGGCTACGTGGCGGGCTTCACCGCCCCGGAGGGCAAGACGATGGGCCACGCCGGCGCCATCGTGTCCGGCTCCTCCGGTACTGCGGCCGCGAAGCAGGAGGCCCTCGAGGCCGTCGGCGTGAAGGTCGGCAAGACGCCGACCGAGACCGCCAACCTGATGCGCGAGATCATGCAGTCCAAGTAACACCAGCCACGACCAGGGCCCCGGGAGCTTCTCCCGGGGCCCTGCTCTGTGTGCCTACTTGAAGGTGACGGAGCGCTCGGCCGCGCGGTTGAGGATCTGGGTGAACGCGCTGTCGCTGATGTCGAGGCCCTTCAGCACCGGGTAGAGCAGGTAGACCGCGTGCTTGCCGGCCGCCGCGATGCCGATCCGGTAGGTGAAGATCTTGCCGCCGCCGGTGTCGTAGGAGGCCCGCCAGGTCTGTCCCTTGATGGTGCTGAAGTTCAGGGTGCCGGTCTTCTTCACCGTCGCGTTCGAGGTCGTCTTCGCGCAGGTGTCCACGTTCTTCCGGACCCCGGTGACGAAGGTGCTCGCCGCGGCGGGGGTGGCGAACGCCGCGACCGTGGCGTCCAGTCCGAACTCGGTGGGCGCCTGCGCCTCCGGTACGACGTACGTCTGGGCCTTGGACTTCGTCGACTTGGCCTTCTTCAGGTCGATCTTCTCGCACTCGGTCCCGGAGCGGACGGTGGAAGGAACGCTGACCCAGGGTTTGTCGATGCTCAGCAGGACCGGCAGGTCGATCGGTGCCATGAACCCGGAGGCGTCCGGACCCGGCAGCAGGCTGGCCGTCGCCTTCGGGGTCCCCGTGCCGCAGTTGCTGCCGGTCTGGGCGCAGATCCGCTTCAGCCCGGCGCTGGCAGTGGCCAGCACGGCGTCGGGCTTGGGGGTCGTGGTGCCGACGGTGTCGTGCTCGAGCACCATGGTGGCCGGGCCTGCGGTGGTCACGCTGATCGTGCGGTACTTGTTGGTCTTGTCCGCGGTGGGCTGTCCGAAGACGGCGATCACGCCGCGTTCACCGAGACCCTCGATGGCGTAGCTGGCGACCAGCCGCACCTGCGCCGTGGAGCACTGGCTCAGCCAGCCGGTGATCGTGGCGTACGCCTTGTCGGCGGTCGTCGTGTCGTTGGAGACCTCGACGTACTGGACCGCGGTGTCCTTGGTGGTCGCGTTGCGGAAGTTGCGCACCCAGGTGCGTACGCCGGCCGGGTCCGCGAACCGCTGGGACTGGCAGACGAAGGATCTGTCGGACGCGCTACTGCCGTCGGCGGTGCTGGCGACAGCCCAGCTGCCGGTGCTGGTCAGAGGCTTCGCTGTCGGCCCGTCGATCAGCACCTTGGCGTCGGCGAGCGTGTCCGCACCGCTGGACTTGTCGTCGGTCGCGCTGGACTTCGCGTCGCCGGGGGAGTCGCCACCGCCGAACGCGTTCACCGCCACCACTCCACCGCCGCCCAGCAGAACCAGGACGGCGGCTCCCGCGCCGATCATCTGGTTCCGGCGGCGCGCCTGCTGCCGGCGCGCCTCGCGAGCCGCGGCACGGCTGCCGCCTCGCGGAGCACGGTGGGAACCGGTCATCTACTTCTTGACCTCCTGACTGATTCCACCGACGGTACCCGGTGGCCCGGCGTGTTCCATCCCGAGCTGGACACAGAGAGTTGGACACAGAGAGCAAGCGGGCCGAAGTCTTCCATATCCGGCGTGTCAGAACGAGTGGTCCCCCGGCCGGGGGCGACGATGGAAGTCAGATGACCGACATGCTGAGCCGTCCGGGCGCCCGTGACGGCGGATCCCACCAGGCGCCCGGGCCCGCCCCGAAGCCCGACAGGTCCGAGCTGCTCGAGCCCACCAGGCCGGTGCTGCTCTCGGCCGTCATAGGCGCTGGTGCCTGCCTGCTCACAGGGTTGCTGGCCTGTGCGGCCGTTGCCGTGGTCGGCTGGCTGGCTGCGACCTTCGGCGGCGCCTCCGGTGCGGTCCGGGCGGGTGCCGCGGTGTGGCTGGTCGCGCACAAGGCCGGTGCCACCCTGAATGGCAGTGCGATCACCATCGCACCGCTCGGCCTGACGCTGTTCCTGGCGTGGTGCCTGTACCGCGCCGGGCGCTTCACTGCGCGAACCAGTGGCGCCAGCCGGACCAAGGACCTGGTGATGGCGTCCGTGGTGCTCTCGGCGGCGTACGGCCTGGGTGCACTGATCATCGCTCTGCTCACGTCGGACGGCGCGGTAAAGGTCTCGCCGCTGTCGGCCTTCCTCGGTGCTGCCACGCTGGCGATCGTCGCGGGGACCGCTGGGGTGCTTGTGGAGTCCGGCGCTGCCCAGGACATTGCCGACGCGACACCAGTCGGCCTGCGTGACGCAGTACCGGCTGCTGTTGCTGCTGTGCTCACAGTGATCGCTGCCGCCTCACTCCTGTACGGCGTGCTCCTGGCAGTGCACTTCTCCCGGGTCACCGGGATGCTGGAGCTGCTCGACGCCGGGGTAGTCGGCTCGGTCGTGCTGTTCGCCATCTGCCTGATGCTGCTACCGAATGTGATCCTGTACGTGGTGTCGTTCCTCGCGGGCCCGGGGTTCCAGCTGGGCGTGGGTACGACGATCGCCCCGACCGGGGTGGACGTGGGGAACCTCCCGGCGCTGCCGCTGCTTGCCGCAGTACCGGAGGACGGCGCTACCCCGACGTACCTGCTGGTTCTGACTGCCCTGCTTCCGCTGGTCGCGGGGGCAGTCGCTGGGCTCGTCGTAGCTCGCAGGGGGCTTGCCGCCGAGGATTCGGACGCGCTGGGGTGGGACGCCTTCGCTCTGCGTGGTGGGATGGCCGCGCTGATCGCCGGGATCATCCTGTTCATCCTGATGTCGCTCGCGGGTGGTTCGGCCGGGCCGGGGCGGATGGCTGAGTTCGGGATTCCCGGCGCGCTCCCGGCGGCAGGGGTGCTCGGGGCCGGGATGGCGATCGGCGCCGCCATCACCGCGGGCCTCGTGGCCGCCCGCCGCCCGGTGGAAGGTGCCGCGGACACCGAGCGATAAGGTTTGGCGCGTGACAGACCCGGTTGCGCCCGCTCCAGAGCCAGCGCGTCTTGTTGTGCTCATCTCGGGCTCGGGCTCGAACCTGCAGGCCCTGCTGGATGCCTGCGGGGACCCCGCGTACGGCGCTCAGGTGGTCGCCGTCGGCGCGGATCGCGAGGGCATCGCGGGGCTCGACCGGGCGACGGCGGCCGGAGTACCGACGTTCGTGCACAAGGTCAAGGACCACGCCGAGCGGGCTGACTGGGATCGCGCCCTGACGGCGTCCGTCGCGGAGTACAAGCCCGACCTCGTCATCTCGGCCGGGTTCCTCAAGCTCGTCGGCGACGACTTCCTGACGAGTTTCGGGGACCGCTACATCAATACCCACAATGCGCTGCTGCCGGCGTTCCCCGGCATCCACGGACCGCGGGACGCGCTCGAGTACGGCGTCAAGGTGGCCGGCGCGACCCTGTTCTTCGTCGACGGCGGGGTGGACACCGGGCCGATCATCGGCCAGGTGGTCGTGCCCGTCGAGGACGACGACACCGAAGACACCCTGACGGAGCGGATCAAGGAGGTCGAACGCCGCCAGTTGGTGGACTGGGTCGGCCGGCTGGTCCGCGACGGCTGGACCATCACCGGACGAAAGGTCAGAACGAAGTGAGCACCGACCGCAGGCCGATCCGCCGGGCGCTGATCAGCGTCTACGACAAGACCGGTCTGGAGGAGCTCGCGAAGGCGCTGTCCGACGCCGGGGTCCAGCTGGTGTCGACCGGTTCCACCGCCGCCCGGATCGCGGCGGCCGGAGTACCGGTGACCAAGGTGGAGGACCTGACCGGGTTCCCGGAGTGCCTGGACGGGCGGGTGAAGACGCTGCATCCGAAGGTGCACGCCGGTCTGCTCGCGGACGTCCGGCTCCCGACCCACGTGGAGCAGCTCGCCGAGATGCGGGTCGAGCCCTTCGACCTGCTGGTGAGCAATCTGTATCCCTTCACCGAGACGGTCGCGTCCGGTGCGTCGACCGACGAGTGCATCGAGCAGATCGACATCGGTGGGCCGTCGATGGTTCGCGGGGCTGCGAAGAACCACGCGAACGTGGCGGTGGTGGTCTCACCTTCGCGGTACGACGAGATCTTGGCCGCGCTTGCCGATGGTGGGTTCTCCCTGGAGCAGCGGCAGCGGTTGGCGGCGGAGGCGTTCTCCCACACCGCGTCGTACGACGTGGCCGTCGCCTCGTGGATGGGCAGTGTGCTCACCGACACCAGCGAGGGCACGGGCTTCCCGGCGTGGACCGGTGCGACGTGGGAGAAGGCCGCCGTACTCCGGTACGGCGAGAACCCGCATCAGCCGGCGGCGCTGTACCGGCATTGGCGAGGTGGACTCGCGGCCGCGGAACAGCTGCACGGCAAGGAGATGTCGTACAACAACTACGTCGACGCGGACGCGGCCCGGCGTACGGCCTTCGACTTCACCGATCCGGCGGTCGCGATCATCAAGCACGCGAACCCTTGTGGGATTGCTATCGGCAAGGACATCGCCGAAGCGCATCGCAGGGCGCACGAATGCGATCCGGTCTCGGCGTACGGCGGTGTGATCGCGACCAACGCACCGGTGTCGGTGGAGATGGCGAAGCAGGTCGCCGAGATCTTCACCGAGGTGCTGGTGGCGCCCGCGTACGAAGACGGGGCAGTCGAGATCCTGCAGGGCAAGAAGAACATCCGGCTGCTGCTGTGCCCGCCGGACTCGCATCCCGACCGGGTTGAGTTCCGCGGGATCAGCGGTGGGGTTCTGATGCAGCACGTGGACCGTTTCCAGGCGCCGGGCGACGACCCGTCTACCTGGCAGCTCGCTGCTGGTACAGCTGTCTCGGATGAGGTGCTGGCTGATCTCGCCTTCGCTTGGAAGGCCTGCCGCGCGGTGAAGTCGAACGCGATCCTCCTGGCCTCCGACGGGGCCTCTGTGGGGATCGGCATGGGCCAGGTCAACCGCGTCGACTCGTGTCGCCTGGCCGTTTCCCGAGCGGGTGAACGCGTGAGTGGTTCTGTGGCCGCCTCTGATGCGTTCTTCCCGTTCCCCGACGGCCTCGAAGTACTGATCGACGCAGGCGTCCGCGCAGTCGTCCAACCAGGCGGCTCCATCCGAGACGACCTAGCAGTAGAAGCAGCAACCAAGGCCGGCATCACCATGTACTTCACCGGCACCCGCCACTTCTTCCACTAGTACTACGGGGAAAGTCGCGGCTCCTCCGTCGCAGCTCGCTCCTACCGAACCGCGATCGGATGAGTGCGGGTTGTCCGTGGGATGCGATTGGTGATTCGGCCCGGGATTGCGCTGCAAGCAGTGATGATGTGGTTGCCACTAGCAACTACGCGGTGTGGTCGCGTCAGGCGCATTGGTGTTGTGGTTGCGTCGCTTGCATTGGCAGTGTGGTTGCGCGGTCTCCGCTGCGGGAGTGTGCTAGTCGTCGTGGTGGGTGTCAAGGGCGCCTTTGGCGTCGCCTTCGGCGATCGAACAAGTTCGACCCTTGACACCCACCACGGCGACCAGGGAAGGACGCAGCTACGCGGATGCCGCGCGGAGGTGTGAACTGCATCCGGTGGTTCGACCGGCGCGGGTGGTCCCGGGTGCTGATGTGGACGCCCCTTCCGGTGGTTCCGTCCGCCCGTCCGCCTGATCCCGGGGCGGAGGTGTGAGTCCCCTTCCGGCGAACCCACCGTTTCGGGGGTTATCCCCTGAAACCGTGGGGTGGCGCGCAGTATCCACGCTGACAACCCACCGTTTCAGGGGATAACCCCCGAAACGGTGGGTTCGCGGTGGGGCCGCTGGGGGCTGCGCCGGGCCGGTGGTGCGGCCGGTCGGTGTCGGGTTGTGTGGCCGATGGCGGCCTGCTCGGCGCTATCGGTCGAACATCCTGCTACCGGCCGGGCTTGGGGGTGGTCCACTCCCGGGATCCCGGGACCGATGGCGGCTTGTTGGGCGGTATCGGTCGAACAAGCCGCTACCCGCGGTCGAGGTCTCCCGCTTGTTCCGCCTGACGCTAGAGGTGTTCCGCTGGGTGGTGCCTGGAGAGGTCGGCGGGCTCGTTTCGGGGGTCGGGTGGTGTCGATGAGTGGGGATAGCTCCTCGTGGTGGGCTTGCCCCACTGCTATAGCGATGGGGCAACCCGCATTGGAGAGTGGAGCCCCCTCTTCGCTCGACGGTTCGCAGTCGGCGCGTCAGTCGTCGGGGCCACCGAACTCCCCGGCCGCCACCTCCGGCGAACCACCCGACCGCCAACCTCCGGCGAACGACCCGACCGCCAACCTCCGGCGAACCACCCGTGCGGCCTGCCCGGCGGAATCCCTGGGACTGTTGCCGTTCTTCCCAGCGGCTCCGGGATAGCTGCGATCTTTCCCTGGTCGTGGTGAGGTGTGTCAAGGGTCGAACTTGTTCGAGCCCGCAGGGCCGCGAAGCGCCCTTGACTCACCTCACCACGACTAGCAGACTCCCGCAGCCCGGCGACGCAAACCACGTGCGCCTACCCACGAACCACGTGCGCCTACCCACGAACCACCCGCCGACAGGAGCGCCGGGTCGTCAGACCTCGGTGTCGTCGGCGGGCTCTTCGTCGTCGGTGAGGGTCCATTTGAGTTGGAATTCGACTTCTTCTTCGGTGTCGCCTCGTTCGTGCTCGACGCTGACCTGGGCGTTTGGGGGGACGGTGAAGCGCTCGCCGGCGATCTGGATGCGGAAGGGTTTGCCGGACTCCAGGGCGTCGGCGAGGCGGCGGAGTTTGGCGGCGAAATCCTCGATCGAGTAGGTGCGTTCGACGTCTCTTTCAGTCATGCCGAGAATCCTCACATGGCACTCGGGCCACGCGGAGTACAACGGATTAAGGCTTCTGGATCTGTACTACGTCGTAGTCGGTGCCGGGCGGGATCCCGGTGCCCAGTGGTGGTGGGAGGCCGAGGTCGAAGCGGGCGTTCACGATCGCCAGCCTGTCGCCGCGTTCGGCCACGGTGGTCGGGATCCGGAACCGCTTGCTGGTGACGGCAGCGGTGATGCGTCCATCGGTCAGATCTGAGTCCAGCCGGACCTTGACGATGCGCTCGGCGAAGTTCTCCACCACCCACAGGGTCTTGCCGTCCAGCAGGATGCCGTCAGGTGTGCCCGGGGTGATCGCGCCGCCGGTGATCGCGATGGTTCGGCTGGAGCCGGTCTTGGGGTCGACGGTGATCAGCGCGCCCAACGCGGAGTGGGCGACGATCAGGGTCTTGCCGTTCCGGGTGGCGGTGATGCCGTTGAGGTTGAAGTCGCCCATGATGGTCGCCGCGGGCCCACTCAGCGGGATGGTCTGCGGTACGCCGATCCGGCCGTTCCGTGCGATCGGGACCTTGTACAGCACCGGTTTGAGCGAGTCGGTGATGTACGCGCCGTCCCTTGTCACCACCACGTCGTTGAGGAACACCGGGGTGCCCGACGAGAGGGTCAGGTCGGCGACCGGGGCGCCGTTGCGAGTGTTGTACACATAGGCGTGGCCAGTCGGTCCGCCGGCGACCCACAACCGGTTCTGCTCGGCCTTCAGCCCGACCGCGATCCGTCCCGGCGGTGCGTCGATGAAGACCCGGCCTTTGCCGGTGCGCAGGTTCCCCCGGAAGATGTCACCGTCGGCGAGCGAGCCGACGTAGAACGTGTTCCCCTTACCGATCGCGATTCCCTCCGGAGAGAACTCGGCAGGTAACCGGATCGAGGCCGGGAACGGAGCGGCCGAGGCAACGGTCAGTACTACGGCCGCCACGATGAGCATCAATTTCTTGAGACGTGACATGAAATCCCCCATGTGACCAGATCCCCTTGTTTTGAAGGTAGATCCGGTCGCTCGACAGTGTCCAGAGCCTGGGACGACCGAGCGGGCGAGGGGAAATGTCGGAGCACCCCGCTAGGTTCAAGCGCATGGATGATTCGACGGCACCGCGGCGGAGTCCGATCATCTTCGTCACGGATGAGGCTGTGGCCGAGGAGAGGGCGTTGATCCTGGCCGGGCTCACCGAGTTCAACGTGCAGGTGACGGGGTTTCATGATTATCGGCCGCTTGCCGTGCTGGTCAGGAATCCGGAGACGCACCAGGTGGTCGGTGGGCTGGCGGGCCGGACGTCGTTGGGGTCGTTGTTCGTGGACCTGCTCTATCTGCCGGCGGCCCTTCGCGGCACCGGGCTCGGTCGCGAGCTTCTGCAGCGAGCCGAGGACGAGGCCAGAAAGCGCGGCTGCCGGACCGGTGTGCTCTACACGCTTTCCTTCCAGGCACCCGACTTCTACCAGCGCAACGGCTGGGAGGTCTTCGGCGAAGTCCCCTGCGACCCACCGGGAACCAGCCGGATGTTCCTGAGAAAGGACCTCCTACGGGCAGAGGGCGATAGTCGCCATGCCGGTGATCCATCCGGCGTACCGGTCGAGGGACCAGCCTCGGTCCAGGACGAGTAGTTCGTACAGCTCGATGGCAGTGCAGGTCCAGAGCACGTCGCGTACTTCGTCGGCTTCGATGCCGTCGCGGAGCTGCCCCGACTCGAGCAGGTGATTCCCCAGCATGCCCATCCCGAAGAGACGCTCGTTCAGCAGCTTCTGCCAGATCTCCTCGAGGCTCGGGTCGACGTGCCTGCCGTCGCGGATCAGGAGTTGTACCTTGGCCGATCGTTGCTGCCGCCGCACCATCCCCTCGAAGTACAACGTGAGCTTCCGGCGCAGGTCGGGCTCGGCCTGCACAGCCTGAGCCTCAGAGCGCTGAGCGATCGGAACCGGCTCGTCGTCGCCGGCGATGACGTAGTCGAAGACTGCCTTGGCGAGCACCGCCTTGGTGCCGAAGCCTTTGTAGACGCTCTCGGCCGAGACGCCGGCGCTCTTGGCCACGGCCGTGATCGTCGTCGACCGGAATCCGTCCCGCTCGAAGAGCTCCTTAGCAGCCAGTACTACGGCCCGCTGCCGCGCCCGCGCTCGTTCGCGCCGGCCGGTCGCATCGTATTTCCTCTTGACTTCCGCCATCAACCGATCCACCCTCTGTTTTAGAGACAGTAAGACTGTATCTAATATTGGGGGCACAGATGAACATCCAGCCAGGGATCGTGTCGAGCGACCCGACATCCATCGCGGTACGCAGCATCCTTGTCATGACGGACGGGGGACTCGCCGAGTTCGAGGAGGTCGTGCACCAGGACGCGGTCGACCGCGAGAACGTGGTGCAGCCCGCCGCGTCGCGAGTCGCGGGGCCGGCCGGCTTCTACTCGACCGCGCTGTGGTTGCGCGCGGCGTTCGCCGACCTTCGCTACGACATCCACCACACCATCGCGGACGCCGGTCTGGTGGCGGTGAACTCGACGATGAGCGGGCGTCACGTGGCGCCGTTCGACGTCTACACGCCCGACGGTGAGATCGACACGGTCTTCCCGCCGACGGGCAAGGAGTTCGCGATCACCCAGTCCCACTGGTTCCGGGTCGAGGACGGCAAGGTGCTCGAACACTGGGCGAACCGGGACGATCTCGGGCAGGCGAGGCAACTCGGCTGGGTGCCGCCGACACCGGCCTATCTGTTCCGGATGGCACGAGCGAAGCGCCGCTTTCGCTAGGGGTCAGCCGCGGAGTGCGGTCAATACGGCGAGGACCCGGCGGTTCACATCGGCCGAGGGCTCGAGTTGGAGCTTGCGGAACAGATGCGCGCAGGTCGCCTCGACGGTGCGCTCACTGATCCGGAGTTCGCCGGCGATGGCCGAATTCGAACGGCCTTCCGCCATCAGCGCCAGGATGTCCCGCTCCCGGCTGGTGAGCTGGGTCAGTGGTGAGTCCGGGCGCCTGCGCCGCATCAGCCGCGACACGATGGTCGGGTCGAGGACACATTCGCCGTCGGCGACCCGCCTGAGCGCGTCCACCAGGACGGCGATGTCGGACACCCGCTCCTTGAGCAGGTAGCCGACACCGCCGGGCTGATCCGAGAGCAGCCGCTCGGCGTACCGGCTCTCGACGTACTGGCTCAGCACGACCACCGCCGTGTCCGGGTACTGCTCGCGGATCTGACGAGCCGCCACCAACCCCTCATCGGTGTGGGTCGGTGGCATCCGGATATCCACGATCGCGGCGTCCGGCTTGCCGAGTGCGACCAGGCGCAGCAGTTGGCCGGCGTCGGCGGCCTCACCGATGACCTCGATGCCGGTATCTCCGAGCAGTCGCGCGATGCCCGAGCGGATCAGCATGACGTCGTCCGCGATCACGACGCGCACGGGATCACCGCCGTCACGACGTAGCCGCCGGCCTCGGCGCCCGACCAGGTGAGCTGTCCGCCGACAGCGCCGACCCGATCGCCGACCGCCGTGAGGTCCGGTGGCCGGATGGTCGCCGACTCCGTCCGCACGCTGACGATCAGCGACTCCACGACCTGGCGTACCTCGATCCGGCAACGCGTGGCGGCAGTGGGCTCTACGACGCTGCCGACTGCGGCAGCGACGGTCGCATACGCAGCCATCGCCACCTCCGGGGCCAAAGCGTCAGTGAATCGCATCGTGAGCTCCGCCGGTACGTCGGATGCCGCGACGAGTTCGGCCAGCGCCTGCTCCAGTCCTTCGTCGGCGAGCAGGCCGGGAAAGATCCCGTGCGCCAGCCGACGCAACTGGCTGAGAGCGTCGCCGACCTTGCTCTCCACCTTCTCGATCCTGGTGCGCGCCTCCTGGTCGGCATCAGCCCGGGCAATGCGCAACTGGAGACCTACGCCGACCAGCCGCTGCTGAGCGCCGTCGTGCAGGTCCCGCTCGATCCGGCGACGCTCACTGTCCGATGCGGCGACGACCCGGCGCTGTGAAGCCCTTACCTCCGCGAGCCGTGCCCGAGCGACCGTCGACAACTGTGCGTTGCGAAGCGCCAACCGGGTGACCGGGGACAGGCCCGCGAGGATCTCCGCCGGATCCACGCTGCGAGCGACGATGAGTCGGACGGACGGCTGCGAACCGTCGGCCAGAACCACGGCTCGGGCCGATTCGGGTGGGTCCACGACGGCAGCGCCGGCCTGATCGAGCCATCGGTTCTCGCCGGGGACAGCGAACTGGACATCGACGACAGCATCGCGCAGTACGGACTCTGTCGACAGTCCGGTCACCACCTTGTCGACGGCGGCGCGGATCCGAAGTACCCGAAGATGGAGCAGGCACACCGACGCTCCGACGACGGCGACGGCCAACGGTTCCAACGGGAATCTGACGGTGGACGGCTCGATGCTCTCGAAGGTCAGCCACCGTACGACGGCCAGCCCCGCGAGCGCTGCCAGAGCAGCCATCGCCGCGCCGCTCACCAGCCGAGAAGAACGGGTCCTGAGAGTTGCGGCGACGGCCAGTCCTCCGATCATGGCGATGGTGACTATCGCCGCCGCGGTGATCGCCATCGCGGCGCGGGTGCCGATCAGTTCGCCGAGGATTGGTGTGAGGTCGGCACAGGTCTGGGTGCACCCCGGATCGGCGAACGGGTCATAGGCGACTACATGAACGCCGGCGGCAACGACGGCGATCCCGGCGATGACGATCACCAGCCGATCCGTTCGTGGCTCTGCTGTGGGTGGCCAGAGCAGAGCCGTGGCGGCGACCGCTGCCACGGCCAGCGGCGTCGTGGCGAGAGTAGCGGCGCGCAACGAGTCCGGCAGCCACTGCTGCGAGGACCACAGTTGCAGGATTGCCGCAACGCCGGCCAGCGCCAGCGCTGCCGACGCGCGGCCGCTGTGCGACCGGGCCGCCCAGGCCCCGGCGACGGAGACCGTCGCGGCCCCGGCGAGGACCAGCACGTACCAGACCGGCAGCCGCTGGACCTGAGGTGCGTTCGGGTTGTCGAGCGCGAACGGCAGAACGCACACCACCACGACCGCGGCCGCCAGCACTGTTGCGGACACGGCTATGCCTGCAGTGCGCGCCACTACCACCGGACCCGCCCCCGCCACCATGGTCACGCTTCCCATTGTGCGCTTGTGAAGTCACAGTTGGATGCAGTGGTAGCCACATTCGATCTGCGTGCCAGCACGGTCGGCAGACGACGGCGCCGCTCCTAACGTCCGAAGTACCGGACGCAACTCAGCGTCCCGATTCTCTGGACGTCGAGGGGGAACTCATGAACGTAGTGCGCAAACGCGGTGTCAGCTACGGCATCATCGCCATGATGCTGATGGCACCGCTTGGCTGTAGCGGTGCGAAGGCGGTCGACAAGGCCGGTGGGGACAGCGCCGTACTGACGCTGGCCACCATCGACGACGTGAACAACAACGGTCAGTCGTTCGGCCCGCAGGCCTTTGTCGACAACCTCCGCACGGTGTCCGGCGGCAAGCTGAAGGTCGAGATCAAGCTGAACTACGGCGCAGGCGACGCGAAGGCTGAATCCGCCATCGTGAAGGCGATCGCGGCCGGCGAGATCGACGGTGGCTGGCCGTCGACGCGGGCGTTCGCAGGAGCCGGTCTCACCAGCCTCAAGGCTGTCGAGGCGCCGATGACCATCACCAGCTACGCCGCGGAGAGGCAACTGGTGACCGCACCGGTCGCCAAGACCCTGCTGGCCAGCCTGGACAGCACCGGAGTCGTCGGCCTCGGACTGGCAGTCGGACCACTCCGCCGGCCGTTCGCGGCGAAGAAGCCGCTGCTCGGACCGGCTGACTGGACTAGTACGCGGTTCCGGACCTACAACTCACCCGTGCAGGAGGAAGCCATCCGGGCGCTGGGCGGTACACCGGTGAACTTCGGGATCGAGTGGGGCGGCGAGATCAAAGCCGGTCGTCTTCGCGGCGCCGAGTTCGACGTCCCGCAGTACGCCAAGACCGACACCGCAGTCGCCCCCCAGGTCACTGCCAATGTCGTGCTCTGGCCGAAGGTCTTCGTGCTGAGCTTCAGCCGGCAACGGTTCGAGGCTCTCACCGAGCAGCAGCGGAGCTGGGTCAGGGATGCGGCCGAGCGGGCGGCGAAGACCTCCGTCGAGGCCGGCTACGAGGAGTCGACCATCGCCAGCGACCTGTGTAGCGACGGTGTCCGCTTCATCAGCGCAACACCAGGTGAGGTCGCCGGCCTGCGCAGGAAACTGCAGCCTGTGCTGGATCGGCTTGCGGCCGACCCGAAGAGCGGGCCGATGCTGAAGGAGATCCAGGCCAGCGCGACGGCCAATCCCCTGGCTGACGTCCCGAACGTGCCGGCAGCCTGTCGGCAGACGGGTCAGGAAGCTCCTGTCACCAAGATCCCTCAGGAGGTCTCAGCGCTTCCGAACGGTGTCTACCGGGTGGAACTCACCACCCAGGACGTCCAAGCCGCTGGTCTGGACAACACGGACAGAACTTCGGGGACCTGGACCATGACTGTGCGGAACGGGACGTGGGAGGTCCGCTGCCGGCCCATCGACGATCCAGAGGATGACTGCGGTGGCACCATCACCGACGGTCCGCTCGCCGGCGGAGATCTCCGCGGCACCGGTCACGAGGTCTGGTTCGTGCCCAAGGGGAAGGACCAGCCGGTCCGGGCCATCTGGGCGGTCGCCGGCAACACTCTCACTTTCAGTGCCTTGTCCAGCACGTACGGGTCCGAGATGGACATCGAGCCGTACCAGAAGATCGGTTAGGACAGCCGGCGCCGACACGGGACGGTGGCAGTCACAGTCGTACCGGCTCCGGGTGGACTCTCCACCCGGAGCCGGCCGCCGAGGACGGCCAATCGGTCGGACAGGCCGGTCAGCCCTGATCCGGAAGCGTCGGCACCACCGCGCCCATCGTCGGTGATGGTGGCCTCCAGCAGATCGCCGTACCGGCGTACGTCGATCTTGATCCGGCTGGCGCCGGCGTGCTTGGCCGCATTGGCCAATGCCTCTGAACAGACGTAGAACAAGGCGGTCTCGGCGTCGGTGTCACCAGCTGCATCGTCGCTGATCGCGACCTCGGCCGGACCTCGCGCCGCGAGGAGCTGGAGGGCATCGCGCAGCTTCCCCTCGCCCAGCGTGGCGGGTGGAATGCCCGCCACCGGGTCGCCGCTCCCCGCGATCGCGGTAGCAAGTTCGGCTTCGACGATGTCCAGGGTGCTCTCTGTCCCGGCCCTGATTCGTACTTCGGCCAGTTCAGCCTGAGCGTCACCCAGGAGGGCTGCCACCTTCTGCCCCAGCTCTTCGGCCACCTCCTCCCGCTGGCGGTCCGCGGCTGCGACGACCCGCGCACGCGCCGCCTCCAGCGCGCGCAATTGGGAGAGCTGCTCGTCTTGCAGCCGGAGGTTGGTCACCGCCAGCCGGACGGCTGTCTCGACCGCCCGGGCCGTGAGTGGATCCTCCAGCGCCGCCGACTGATGCGCGACTACAGCCACCGGCACCTCCGCCTCGCTCACCGTCAGCCACTGCCGATTCCCCGCGGCAGGATCCAGCCCACGATCCAGCCAACGGTGGATTCTCAGAGTTGGATCGCCGAGCGCCTCTCCGAGTACGACGGCGAAGCCGTCAAGTCCGGTCAACGGCCGACTGACCAGGACCGCGTCGGCGAGGCGTCGACGCGCTCGTAGCGCCGACCAGTATGCGACCGGGAACGTCACACCGACCAGTCCGAGGACGACCTGATAGTCAAGGAGGGAGAGCGCCGGATCGAACGATTCCTTCAGCTGGGAGACCGACCAGCTGACGCCGAGTGTCACTGCCACCACGCCGGCTGCGGTCACCGGATACCACCGAGCGCTCGGTGGGCGCATCGCGGCGTAGACGGCGACCAGAGCGAAGAGCAGCGCCACCCCGGGCTGTGGGACGATGCCGAGAGCAACCAATCCGGCGAGAGCGACCACCAGCCAGGCGATTCGGCCGTGGATCAGTCCGGTGGGGAACGCCACCAACGCGACCACCAGCGCTGCCTGATGAAGCGAGAGGGTCTGCGCGAAGAGAGATCCGAGCAGCCAGGCAGCACCTACGGCGGCAACCATCGCTCGCTGCCGAGCGGGCCCGATGGGTAAGGCCGCGACGACGATGAAGACGACACCGACAGCGACATCCACAGCCGTCCGCCACCCGCCGACCTGCGCCGCCAGGTCTGCTCGCACGGCCAGTATCACCAGCGCACCAGTTGCGACCGCCCCAGCCACGAGCCTGACCATGGACCCGACTGTCACCCCGCCGGCCACCAAGAACAAGTGCCACCTTGACCTACGGTGGCAAGTGCTTTCGTTAGAGACATTGCGTAAGTCGGCCGGGCGGTCCTAAGGTGAGCCACCTGTTCCTCGAAACCGCCCGGTGGGGGAGAAGCATGTCGGTGAAACGTCGGAGTCTTGCGCTGCTGATGGCAGCCGCGATCACGGTCCCGTTGGGGCTGTCCGCGGTGCCCGCGGAGGCTCACAGTCAGAAGCGTGTTGTCGGTTACTACACCAACTGGAGCGGTTACGACCGCAACTTCCTGGTCAGTGACCTGGTGAAGAACGGAAGTGCCGCCAAGCTCACGGAGGTGAACTACGCGTTCGGGTTCCTGGACGCCCAGGGCAACTGCGTGAGCAGCGATCCGTGGGCCGATTACCAGCGGCCCTTCACCGCTGAGCAGAGTGTCAATGGCAAGGCCGACGAGCCGGGTCAGGCGCTGGCGGGGAACCTGAACCAGCTCAAGCAGTTGAAGAAGAAGTACCCGAAGCTACGGATCAGCATCTCGCTCGGCGGCTGGACCGGTTCGAAGTACTTCTCGGATGCAGCGCTCACGCCGGCCTCGCGGGCGGCGCACGTGAAGTCCTGCTTGGACATGTGGCTGAAGGGCAACCTGCCCGGCGCCCCGGCCGGTGCCGCGAAGGGTGTCTTCGACGGCATCGACCTGGACTGGGAGTGGCCGGCCAGCGAGGGCAACCCCGGCAATGTGATCCGGCCGGAGGACAAGCAGAACTTCACCGCGCTGGTGCACGAGTACCGCAAGCAGTTGGACAAGCTGTCGTGGCCGTTCAGCGGGCGGTACAACCTGACCGCGTTCCTGCCGGCCGCGCCCGCTCAGATCACTGCCGGGTTCGAGGTGAAGAAGCTCTTCAAGGACCTGACGTTCGGCACGACCCAGGGGTACGACTACCACGGCTCCTGGGATCCGCTGACGAACCAGCAGTCCGCGATCGACGGCCCGGCCGGAGATCCGTCGGGACCGGAGTTCAGTTCGCAGGTGACCGTCGACGCGTACCTCGCGCAGGGGGCGCCGCGGAACAAGATCGTGATGGGTGTGCCGTTCTACAGCCGCGGCTGGACCGGTGTGACGGACCAGAACGACGGGCTCTTCCAGCCGGCCACAGGGCCCGCGCCGGCGACGTACGAGGCGGGCTATGAGGACTATCGCCTGCTCAAGCCGAAGTTGAGCGACTTCACCGTGCACCGCGACACGAAGGCCGGTTTCGCCTGGCTGTTCGACGGGACCACTTTCTGGACCTGGGACGACCCGGTCGAGATGAAGCGCAAGGCGCAGTACATCTCGAAGCGCGATCTCGGCGGCGCGATGATCTGGTCGCTGGACGGCGATACGGCAAATGGCGAGCTGATCTCGGCGTTGCACCGTAATCTTCGCTGAGTGAACTTCGACTCTCTGCTGGACCGGTTCGGTGCCCACAGCGCCGAACCGGTCCAGCTCGGCATGTCCGGCGCGACCGTCGTCCGCTTGACGCGCGGCGGCGAAACCCTTTTCCACAAAGAAGGGCGGAGCGTCGACGCCGAGGCGGATCGCTTGAGTTGGCTGACGGGCACCGGCTTTCTCTGTCCGCGAGTGCTCGACCGCGGCCCCGGCTGGATGCTCACCTCGGAACTCCCCGGTCGCGATGCGTCCCAGCCGTGGCCATCTCAAGATCGCATGCGTGCCCTGACGGCGATCGCTGAAGGACTCCGCCACCTGCACGATCTGCCCGTTGACGCGTGCCCGTTCGTGTCACCTTTTCCGGGTGTCCCGGACGTCGTCACCCATGGCGACTACTGCGCGCCGAACACCTTCGTCGATCCCAGCACCCTGCAGTTCAGAGGAGTACTGGACATCAGCCGCCTCGGTGCCGCCGACCGGTATCTCGACGTAGCCCTTATGTACAAGAGCCTTTCCGGCGGTTTGAACCCCCAGTACGGCGGGCCGCCGGCGGCGAGGTTCTTCGCCGAAACCTATGGCGCCGACCCTGATGACCCGCGCATCAGGCAGTACATCGACCTCGACAACTCAGGCGCCTTCGCGGACTAAGAGCACCTACTGTGGGCCGGGTGGACGAATACACCTCGCCAGAGTTCGGCAAGAGTGCCCTGCTGACCGTTGATCTGCAGCGTGACTTCGCGACCGGCCCGTACGCGATCCCGGGCACGACAGAGGTCGTTCCTCAAGTGGAGCGACTGGCTGAGGCGTTCCGGGCGGCCGGTAGGCCGGTCGTGCATGCGGTTCGGCTCTATCTGCCGGACGGTAGCAACGCTGATCTGTCTCGCCGGGCGTTGATCAGGTCCGGCGCCTCGATCGTCGCACCTGGATCGCCGGGGTCAGCGCTGATCACTCCGCCCGTGGAGCTGGCTGCCGAGCTGCTGCTGGCCGGCAAGCCGCAGCAGCTCGGCGAGAACGAGTATGTGCTCTACAAGCCTCGCTGGAGTGCCTTCTACCAAACGGAGCTGCTGGCACATCTGCAGGACGTCAGCACCGTGGTCGTTGCTGGCTGCAACTACCCGAACTGCCCACGCTCGACGATGATCGATGCCACCGAGCGGGACCTTCGGACCGTCGCGGCACGAGATGCGCTGTCACAGTGGACCCCCGCGGCCCCCGACGAACTGGACGCCCTCGGCATTGCGGTCTGCTCCACCGAAGTGGTCCTCAGTGCCTTGAAATCCGCCTGATCAGCGTGCTGAGAAAGCGTGAGCTGATCCGGGCGCCAGGCCGTAATCTTCGCTGAGTGAACCTCGACGCTCTGCTGGACCGGTACGGCGCCCACAGCGCGGAGCCGGTCCACCTCGGCATGTCCGCCGCGACCGTCGTCCGCCTGGCGCGGGCCGAGGAAGTCCTTTTCCACAAGGAAGGACAGGGCATTGATGCGGAGGCGGACCGCCTGGTCTGGCTCGCCAGCACAGACTTCCCGTGCTCGCGTGCTCTCACCGCGATCGCCGAAGGTCGCCGCCGACTGCACGATCTACCCATCGACTCATGTCCCTTCACCTCACCCTTTCCGGTGAGCCCGATGCGGTCACCCACGGCGACTACGCTGCATCGAACTCGATCCCAGCACCGTCCGGTTCAGCGGAGTACTGGATGTCAGCCACCTCGGCACCGGCGATCGTTACCATCGATGCCGCCCCGATGCACGAGAGCCTCTCCGGCGGCCTAAACCCCAGTACGGCGGCCCGCTCGCCGCTTCGTCGAGACCTATGGGGCCGACCCCGACGACCCGCGGATCATGTAGTACGTCGACCTCGACATCTCCGGCACTTACCGCAGTTAAAAACTCGGTCAAACGGACGGATGCGGAGAACTGGTCGATCGCGAACGATGGAATCCGAACCGCCCGCTGGAGATCTGTCCCAAGCAGGATCTCGGCGAGACAGGGCCAGGTCCATGCCCAGACACGGACCTGAGACGCATATCGATACCCAGCCAAATTGAGATCGACGATCGGAGCTGCTGCGTTGGGCCCCAAGACGCAACCTGAGTGGCCCATAAGCGTGTCTCAAGGGGCTATCCTGTAGAACCTACTTCATCTGGGTGTAGACATGCATCTGACGCAGAGTGACGACGTTGACGTCCTACTCATCAATCCGCCGTATCCTCTCCGCCAGGGAGGCGGCCGGATAGCGCCCATCGGGCTTGCCTACCTTGCTGCGGCCATACGGACAACGGGTGCAAGTGTAAGGATTGAGGACATGGCGAGGCGGCTACCTGCATATCAGGTTGGCGACGAGGACGCCGTGCTCGCAGCGACAGAGCAGATACTCGGAGGAGCCGGAAGCGTCAAGCTGATAGGGGTGGGACCGCTCGTCACGGCCAACCTCCGATCAACACACAGGATCCTCGTCGCAGCCCGCGAGATGACATCTGCGGCGCTTGTCGTGGGCGGTCCACTCTGTGCGGCGCCAATGATCGATGACGTCTGTACAACCTACCTCCCAGTAGATGCATATGTTGCCGGTGACGGGGAGGAGCCCATAGTGAGCATCTGGAACAATCTTCAGGCTGGGCGGGCTCCGGAGGTCGCTAGCGGCGTCGGTTTGCCAGGTCGATGGATCGCACAACCTCATCGCACGGCGAATCTCGACGACCTTGAGCTGCCTGCGCGCGATCTGCTGCCAGGATTCGATGTCCCGTCAGCAAGGCGCGCCGTAGGCAGCGGGCGGGCCACTGCTGCCTTCCTCTCCCGTGGATGCCCGTATTCGTGCACATTCTGTGCCGCGCCGCTCTCAAGTGGCCGCAAGGTGCGCCGTCTTTCTCCACACAGAGTGACTGATGAGATACGCTCGTTCCGGCAGTTAGAAATTGAGCAGGTTATTTTCTATGACGATTGCTTGTTCATCCGTTCTGCACAATTGAATACCCGAATCCTTGAGTTCTGTGAGGCACTTTCGAATGCTGAATGGACGGGGACATTCCAACTCGAGCTTCGCTGCGACGCAGTTAATGCGATGTCTGAATCGGCACTACAGGCGCTGCAAAGCGTCGGATGCCGGCAGGTCAATATGGGTATCGAAAAAGGCCACTTAGCGCAGCTGAAGCAATTTAGAAAGCGCCTACTCCCTGAGCAGGCCAGGGACTCTGTGGACCGATTAGTTTCGACAGGGATTAGGGCTGCAGGCACGTTCATAGTTGGCGGAGCGGGCGAGACTATGGAAGATATCGATCAGACAATTAAGTTTGCGTGTTCATTGAATCTCGATTTCGCGCACTTTAATCCGCTTGCGGTCTATCCGGGCACTCAGTTGTTCTCCGAAACCTTCGGTCATGCGGCGGAGTGGCTGCCCCTATGCCTCGATGACAAAATATCGCCAATGGGTGATATTCTGTGGCGCAGCGCAGACATGCCGCTATCGGCAATCCTCGACTCGGTGGCTCAGGGATATCGAGATTTTTACACGACAGCACGCCTCTCTGGTGCGCTTGCGAGAGCGCCGAGATCTGAGCGAGCTGAATTAACCGAGTCATACGAAGTCCTGGCCGTGCGCCGGCCGCATAGCTGGGATACACCTTCTCGGGCGTTGAACACTGACGGTTCGTGTGGAGTCGCCGGGTGATGTACGACCGCATATACGGGAAAGTCGAGCTACCCAAGAGCGCACGCAAGCTCGCCCAATCGTGCCCGCTCTTATTGCGCTTGCGTGAAGTCCGGATGCCAAATATACCCTTCTTTGACTATCCAAGCTTTGCAAATGTTAGCCGCTACGAACATTCAGTTGGAGTAGGTCATCTCGCGTTCTGGTGGGCGAAACAAAATGAGTTGGAATCTGACTCGGCAGAGGCGCTGGCACTCGCTGGCCTTTACCACGATGCGGCGACACCGGCATATAGCCATCTATTTGAGGAATTTCTCTCGCGCGATGGCTTTGATCATGAGGCCGAGTTGGCCAGCGTACTGGGGGCGAAGCCAAATTTGCTCGGAAGTCAGCATGCGCAAGTCTTCCTCGGCAGACACTGCCGCCTACGGGACGAGTTGGCGCCCCGCGCGCAGCCTGGCGGACTGCTGTCCTCGACAGGGGTTGCTGATCTCACCGCTGCACGTCATCCCCTCGGCGTAGCTGTACACGGTGATCTTGACTTGGACAATATCGACAACGTAATACGAGCGACAACGGCAATGGGTCTCGTTCGAGCTCATGAATCGCTTCATCCATATGAGGTCGCCCTCGCTCTACGCTGGGATGGGGAGAAGGTCTGCATCGCCACGGATCCGGCGGACGCCGTCGGCCGCTGGCGAATATTGAGGCGACGTCTTTACAGTGCCATACTCGACAATGAGCGGGAATTTATTGCACAGGCGACGATCAAGTGGGCGCTCGAAGAATGCTCTAAAGTTGATCCCGAACTCCGAGAATCTAGCGCGTGGACGCTGACCGAGCCTGAGCTGGTCCATGAGCATCTTCGTATGCACGCCAAGTCCCGCGAACTCATTGATAGTTTCAGGCTCGGTCGACCCGCGCCGCTCTTGTTGAGTGCGTGGATCGATGACCTTTCGCCGTTGATGGGCAGCAACTCTGAAAAGAACACGGTAGTTCTCTGTGATCGTTTGGGAGCGCTTTTCGGTTGCGACGTCTACATCAATTTCTATGTCGACAAACGGGAGCGCCCTATTCGATTACCCCAGACCCTAAGTCCGACGCTATTTGATGATGTCGAGGAGATCCCGTATCCGCCCTCGAGTCATGAACTTCCTCAACCTAAATCGATCGCCGCCACCCCTGGTGTTCTCGGCGTAATTGGTACGCCTCGGGCGATTGCCAGAAATAGAGACGCGAAGTCAACCTTGATAACAAGCGCAATTGAAGTACTTTCGGACGTTCTTTTACAAGACGTGGAGACCGCTGACACACGTTGGCTCGGGACGCGTCGCTCGATGGTGGTTGCGCGGTCTGACGAATGAGTATTGACAGCGTGAATCGTGCTCTTCATACGCGACTGGAGAGAGTTGATTGGGACTTCCGAGGGTATGTCCCCAATAGATCTACCCAAGGGATTCACAGTCTTCACTGGTATCCTGCCCCATTCCCATCAGCATTGGCTGGCACGCTTCTGGATATTCTGGCCCCAGACGGCGGCGTCTACTTAGATCCATTTGCCGGCAGTGCTGTGGGTCCTCTTGAAGCCTGGATACGTGGAATGCGTGCGTATGGAGTGGACAGCAACCGGTTTGCAGTCGAGATCGGCCGGGCGAAGATCCAACTGCTTTCCGACGGATCACCTGAATGGGGCGACGAGTTCGCAGCCGACTATTGGGCTTTTCAAGCAAAATCAAAGGAAGATCTAGCGAGTAGCTCGTCAAAAGAGCTTTGCGCTCTAGGTGGGTTTGAGTGCGATGCTGAGCAATGGTTTAGCCGGCAGGCACTGCGGGATATTGTTGTAGCGAAGCGCTGGCTCGCTAGCATCGCTGGCGAGGCGAGGGTGTCAATCTTGCGCGCGATCCTCTCGTCGTTACTGCATCGATCGTCAGAACTCCGCGACGTTCATTACACCTATATTGTCGACCGCTCCCGCACTCTGGCCCCTCCTGCGACTGCGGCAAATCTCCCCGCTGACTATCGCGACAAAATTGTCCGGGTGGCCCGCGGGGCGGCGGTCGCCCATGCCGAATTGGTTGCGACCGGTTGCGATCTGGGGCTGGATAACGCTCCGGCGTTGATTGCTATGCGAGCGCAAGACCTCGACCAGGGCGTGCAATCGCGGGTCGACGTGGTTGTGACATCGCCTCCCTACTTTGGAATGAATGATTACGTTCGATCCCAATATCTCAGCTGGTTGGTTGACCCTTGGCCAGGCTACTCAGATGACCTCGCAAATGAGGCCGGCGCGCGTAGGGATCGTCGAAACGTCCAGCGACTCGGCGAGTACCTGGTTGCTATGGACGAAGCATTCGCGAAGGTCTATGACGTTCTGAGGCCCGGCGGCCTTCTGGCTATCGTGGTCGGACAATCTCAGACGAGACTCGCGAAGGAGCATGACCCTGTCGCAAATCTACGGGAGGCGCTGCGCGCTCGGGGGTTTGTGTCTGTTTGGGAGTCTGAGCGTCGGGTGCGGTTCAGGAAGATCAACAATATACGCAACCCCGTCGAGTCGCTATGGGTGTTCGAACGTCCATAGCGGAGTTTTAGGAAAGTTCCGATCCATCCGGCGTAGTTCAGTTCGTGTATCCACAGTGCAAGGCGTTCATTCGTTGACGCTTGAGCTATAGCTGACAACACTCTGACTCCCACGACTCAGCCTGAAGGTAGCTGGTGACAGTAGGGCCGAGACGTGATTCGATGGACCTCCATGAAGGATGATATCGAGCGATCGGGCATAACTGCTTGATGAGTCGGAGGTGATCGCGACCATGGCGAGACCTTGGCGGGTCCAGGTGGTTTCCGTAGGTAAAGGTACCGAGATGGCTCGTGACATCACGCGGCAAGTTGTTGAGGGCGCAGGTCTGCTTTGCGATGTATGGGATGTTCCTGGGTTCATAATGAACCCAGCGCTTCACACGCATGCGGCGTCTGTTAGGGCAGTCTTTGAACATGACATCATCATCGGACTAGTTGGCGAGGGTGCCGGGACTCCTTTCGCAGTCAAGGAGGTGCCCGACGAGATGGAAGCAGAGTTGCGATCGTTGGGTGTGATTCCTCCTGACGATCGAAGGGATGTTATCCCCACGCTCTTTCAGGTTGAGGTGCTCACAGCGAAAGCCTTGGGGCGGCCAACCTTGGTCTACCTGCCGAGCACACTGGAGAGCACTGTGCGGCAGCTTCTCGACTTCATTCGCCTCAACCCTCCGACAATGCTCGCGCGCCGTCAGGCGCCGCAAGTTTTGCCAGTGCACTCGTACGTTGATGCCGAAGATTGGCATGGATTGCATCTAGCGTATGAGGTCCCCACGTTGTCAAGCATCCCTTTTGGGCACGCAGTTTTCATAAATCAGCTTATGACGGATCGCCCCAATTGGTGTAGTAGCTATCGCCCCTCCGATAGCGAAGGCTTGAAGTCGTTGGTGCAAGCTGGAATTCGTAGCCTTCCGCTCGCATTTGCACTCCAGCAACCGCAGCGGATCAGGGAGCGTATGTCGCGTCAACGTGATCCACTTGGGCGCGATTCGGTTTCGGATCTGTTTAGCGCGGGGCGGGTAGTCGAACCACCGTACGTCTTGGAATCTGGCGATCTGCGCAACGCTGGCGGACTGCTTCCCTCGCGACCCGGTCAGCCTGGCTCAGCTGAGGGTCGATTAGCGGCGTCGCTGCGCGGTGGCAGCAGCGTGCTGCTCCTGGGGGAACCTGGACTAGGTAAGTCAGTGAGTTGCCTCCTGGTCGCCCACTCGGCAGCGACGACTCAGGGTGTCTCATCTGATCTGATCCTCTACGGGACGTGGCGAGAACTGACGGATGTTGCCTCGAGCGCGGACGAGGTCGTTAGGCAACTAATTGGCCGTACCGCGGGACGAGACGAGTGGCCGCCCGGAGTTCCATTGCCGGATGTTTCTTATCGGATGGTTCTGGATGGTTTGGATGAGTCGCCATGGCCCGCAGCGGTGCTCCGGCAGCGATTGCAAGACTTGTCAGATTTTGGCTCGGTCCTTGTATCTTGTCGCACTGCCGACTTTGATCGCCGGCTGCACGGATGTGCCGACTCATTCGACACAATTGTACGGATGACTCCATGGGGCAGCCGCGAGGTAAGACAGTACGTTGATGCGCTAAGGGCTGAGCAGAAGTTCAAAGCGGCGGATTACATTGAGAGAGTGGAGGGGCAACGTGGCGAGCTAGGTCGCGACTCATTGCTCAGCTTTCCATTGTGGCTATCGATGGTCGCCTTCTTGTCAGAGCGCGTCGATATGGAGGTTTCTGATTTTGATACAGAGGGCGTGGGTGACTACTCATTACTTCTCGCCTGCGGGCAGGCGGTCGCGCGAGAGGAGTGCCACCGGCACCACATTGAATCCGAACGTGAGGCGGAGCGGCTGAAAGGCGTCTGGGCCGAGATGGCGTGGGTTTTACACAAGGCCCTAAGGAGCGGCGGAGGTCTACTTCACATAGTTGAACTCTTAGGTTTATCCGGAGTTTCTATGGAGGATCCGCTGCATGGCCCGGCAAGATCGATGCTGATGTTACAAGAGGATCGCGTCGTTGGTTTCGTTCATGAGGTCTTTTTGGAGTTTTGGTTAGCGCAGCGAATACTCGAGAGCCTAACCGGTCCCGACATCAATACTGAGCTGGTTGCAACCTTCCTTTCGTTCCAGCGATCGCCGGTTACGAATCGCTTGATTCGTCATGGGATCAGGCGAGCTCGTGTCGGCTCGCGCGCTGCTGCGGCCATGAGGGATAGCTACGTGGAGGTCGCTGATTCGGATGTCTTTACCAAGAATCAGTTGGTATATTTGCTCGGAAGAATAGACGGTTCCCACGATACGTTGTCTTTTCTACGCGATCGGTGGCGAGATGAGAACGAGGCTGACTTTGTAAGATACTCGGCCGCGTTTGCTGGAGTGATAGCAGGCGATGAAGCTATGGAGGCAGAGTTCTACTCTCGTCTAGATGGCGACGATGTGTTCGATAGAATCAATCGCGGATATCATCGGTATTACTATGGTGACCTGAGTGGCCGGGAAGATTCTCTGCCCTTTTTCGATGACGGTTCGGGGTCGGCTTCCGGCGCGATGTACCAACTGCTGCAGCGGTTGAGCCGGAAAGGTAGTCACCATATCCGCTCGCGGAGGATAGAATTACTTACACTCCGCAGATTCTTCGAGACGCGACCCGTAGCCGATTTTGATTTTGATGAGCTCGAAATCGTGCTCCAATCCGTCGGCGTGGAGGAGGGCGGCTCGCAGGAGTTCCGAGCCGGGGTCCAACGTGAGGTGGGGCTGTTGAGGCGATCGATTGCGAGGTAGGCGAGAGTTAGAGGGTGAGTGCTAGTACAAGGGCTATTATATAGATGCTCGCGAATGTCGCGGGTATCCATTGTTCTAGGCGCGTTAGGGGCAGGTAGACTCGCCAGTCCGCTCCCCGGGCAAGACTTTGCCATTCCGCCTCTGAGTAGGCAAATGCTGGAAGTCTTTCTTCAAACGCCGCAACAGCGGACCATTTCGCCGAGCTGAGTTGTCGATATGATCTAACGAGCATGTACCAGCCTCCGCATTGAACAACTGCACCGACTAGAGGCATGCCCAGCAGCCAAGATGGGGCCTCTATGTGGTCAGTCCAGAAGATCCCGATGGTTGTTAGAATGGCGCTGTTCAGCGTAAGGAAGAATGAATTTGCGGCGCCTCGTCGCTGGCTCACTCGTTCGGCCATTTCAACATAGAGTTTGTATTGCTCTAGAATTGCTGCAAGATACTTGTCGTTTGGGCTCTCATAGTTGCGCGCATCGACAGACGTGTTCCAGAGTGAGGAACTTTGATCGCGGGTCATCATCTCTCCCGGATGCTTATCGGCGCTCATGGATCCCGTGCTTTGATCCCACACCGAGTGGATAGTCGCCTGACAGTACCTAGCGGATGCGTCAGGCGCTAGAGTGGAGCAGTCCGGTGTCGGTTGATTTCTCCTATAGCATTTGCTGGATTTCGCGATGCTGGTGTTGGAGCTTCGATGACCATGCTAAGTCTGAGTGCGCTCTGGATAGCTCGACGAGGGACTCGCTGGCCCTCGGTGTCATGTACGGGCATTGTGTCGTCGAGAGGACAAGCACTCGTGTGCTGGTCGGAGCCGATCGGGGCGCCTGCCCGTGGCGCTCGAGCGCGCCAAGTGTTTCGGTTGATCTGACCACGTTTCGGTTCAGCGGGGTGCTGGATGTGGGCCTTTCGGCACCGGCGACCGCCATGTAGCGCTGATTTACTGCAACCTCTCCGGCGACCTCGAACCCCAGCACGGTGGCCCGCTCGTCGACCGTCGCCCGCGTTTTCGCCAAAACCTTCGGCGCCGACCTCGAAGTCTCACAAATCCGCCAGTAGATGGAGCCCGGCAACTCCGGGATCTCGTAGCCGACGAAGTTCTGAGACAGCGACCCGGCGCCGGCTCAGGCGGCTCTAGTGTTTGCCGGGTGAACGAATAGATCTCGCTGGAGTTCGGTAAGAGTGCTTTACTGATGCAGCAGCTCGGCGAGAACGAGTACGTGTTCTTACAAGCCTCGCTGGAGTGCCTTCTACCAAGCGGAGCTGCTGGCACATCTGCAGGACGTCAGCACCGTGGTCGTTGCTGGCTGCAACTACCCGAACTGCCCACGCTCCACGCTGATCGACGCAACTGAACGGGATCTCCGGACGGTCGCAGTACCCGATGCCTTGTCGCGCTGGACCCCTGCGGCCGCGGACGAGTTGGCCGCCCTGGGGATCGCTGTGTGCTCGACCGACGAGGTTCTCGACGCGCTGAGTTGACGTGCTACTGGCCGACGCGGCCGTCGATGCGTTCGCGGATCAGGTCGGCGTGGCCGTTGTGGCGGGCGTACTCCTCGAGGACGTGGACCAGGATCTCCCGCAGTTCCGAGCCGTCCTCGCCGGTGACGTCCAGATCGGCTGCGTCGGCAACGAACTTCTGCGCGAAGTCGACCTCGGCACGCCAGTTGTCCCAGGCTTCCTGGACAACGGCGGGATCGGCCACGGCGCCGTCGAAGTCCTTGTTCGGCTCGTCGTCCGTGAGGTAGATGCCGCCCAGGTCCTGGCCGGCCATCACCTTCCGAAACCAGGCCCGCTCGGTCTCGGAGATGTGCCGGACCAGCCCGAGCAGGGACAGGTTGGACGGCGGAACAGATCGCCGGGCCAGCTGTTCCGCGTCGAGACCGGCGCACTTCAACTGCAGCGTGAGTCGCTGGTCTTCCAGGTACCCGACGAGCGTGTCGCGCTCGCCCTTGAATCCACCATCGGAGCGCGGGTCCTCGTCGGGGTGGACGAACATGTCCCACCAGCCGAACTGCCGCTCAGGAACTTCCTCGGTTTCGGACATACCTGATCATCGCTGCACCCGCCGCCGGCCAGCCACAGGTTTTCGTGGATGCTGAAGAGGTCGTCAGTTGGATTCGCGCAGCGTTGTCGGGGCGCCGTGGACGGCGGGGATGGTGCCGAGTTTGCCGGCCTGGAAGTCCTCGAAGGCCTGGACCACCTCAGCGCGGGTGTTCATCACGAAGGGACCGGCCATGGCGATCGGCTCGCGGATCGGGCGGCCGCCGAGGATGAGCACGTCGAGGTTCGGTTCCGCCTGCGGCTGCGACAGAGCGGCCGCGGTGCGGATGGTGTCGCCAGGGCCGAACACGGCCAGTTGCCCCTTGCGGATCGGCCGGTGCTCAGCGCCGACGGTGCCTTGGCCTGCCAGGACGTAGACCAGTGCGTTGTAGTCCGCCTGCCACGGCAGCACCATCTCGGCGCCAGGGCTCACGGTCGCGTGCACCAGCGTGATCGGGGTGTGGGTGGAGCCGGGACCGTCGTGGCCGTCGACCGAGCCCGCGATGATCCGGATCAGCGAGCCGCCGTCCGGGGTGGACAACAGGGCGGAGTCACCGCCACGAATGTCCTGATAGCGCGGAGCCGCGAACTTCTGCACCTTGGGCAGGTTCACCCAGAGCTGGATGCCGTGGAACAGGCCGCCACTGAGGACCAGGTGCTCCGGCGGCTTCTCGATGTGGAGCAGTCCGCTACCGGCCGTCATCCACTGGGTGTCGCCGTCGGAGATCAGGCCGCCGCCACCATTGGAGTCCTGGTGCTCGAAGATGCCGTCCATGATGTAGGTGACGGTCTCGAAGCCGCGGTGCGGGTGCCACGGGGTGCCCTTCGGCTCGCCCGGCGCGTACTCCACCTCGCCCATCTGGTCCATGTGGATGAACGGATCCAGGTCCCGCAGGTCCACGCCGGCGAAGGCGCGCCGTACCGGGAAGCCCTCGCCCTCGAAGCCGCTCGGGGCGGACGTCACCGACCGCACCGCACGCTCGTTCGCGGCGGCCGGGTCGGGCCGGTGGACCCGGGGCAGCACGGTGATGTCGTTGACGGTCACGGCAGGCATGGTCGGTCTCCTCGCGCTAGGTAGTTAAAGAATAAACTAACTGCTCCAACTCCCACAAGCCAGTGGTCATTCCCAGCAAGTTCCCAGCTTGCTGACAGAGCGATCAAAGAACCACTGGCAAGGGTTGCGGTCATGACCGAACCAGCGCCCCAGCCCCGCTACGTCCGGCCGGCCTTGCTGGTCCTGCTGGCGGGCACTGCCCTGCTCTACCTGTGGAACCTGACCGAGTCCGGCTACGGCAACAGCTTCTATGCGGCCGCGGTCCAGTCCGGCACGCACAGCCTGAAGGCCTGGCTGTTCGGTTCCCTGGACGCCGGCAACGTGATCACCGTCGACAAGCCGCCGGCCGCGCTCTGGGTCGGTACTGCGTTCGCCCGCGTCTTCGGGTTCTCCAGCTTCACCGTGCTGGCTCCGCAGGCTTTGATGGGAGTCGCCTCTGTCGCGCTGCTCTATTTCACGGTCAAGCGGACGTCGGGTCCGGTGGCCGGATTGATCGCCGGTACTGCGCTGGCGGTGACGCCGGTGGCTGTACTGATGTTCCGGTTCAACAACCCCGACGCGCTGCTCGTGCTGCTGATGGTCACCGCGGCGTACTGCGTGGTTCGCTCGCTGGAGAAGGCCTCGCCGCTCTGGTTAGCCCTAGCCGGTACCGCGATCGGTTTCGCCTTCCTGACCAAGATGGGGCAGGCCTTCCTGATCCTGCCGGCGCTGGCTCTCGTCTACTACATCGCAGCGCCGACCTCGGTCGGCAAGCGTCTCCTGCATCTGCTCGGCGCACTCGGGGCCGTCATCGTCTCGGCCGGCTGGTACGTCGCACTCGTCGAACTGTGGCCCGCCTCGAGCAGGCCGTACATCGGTGGCTCGACGAACAACTCGCTGCTGGAACTGGCTCTCGGGTACAACGGCCTCGGGCGCATCTTCGGCGAGGACAGGGGAGGCGCACCATCAGGCGGCGGCTTCGGTGGAGGCGGCGGCGCCCGCTTCGGTGGCGAGACCGGGCTCGGCCGGATGTTCGGAACCACCTTCGGCGGGGAGATCTCCTGGCTGCTGCCCGCTGCGCTGATCGCCTTGGTCGCCGGCCTGTGGCTCACTCGCAGCGCCAAGCGGACCGATCTCGCGCGCGCCGGACTGATCCTCTGGGGCGGCTGGCTGCTCGTCACGGGACTGGTCTTCAGCTACATGAGCGGCATCATCCACCAGTACTACACGGTCGCGCTGGCACCGGCGATCGGCGGACTGGTCGGCATCGGCGGCTACCTCTGCTGGCAGCGGCGAGCGGAACTGGCCGGCCGGCTGGGTCTGGGAGGGATGCTCGTGGCGACCGGTGTCTGGGACTACGTGCTCCTCAACCGGACCCCGACCTTCCATCCCTGGCTGAAGTTCGTCATCCTCGGTGTCGGTCTCGTCGTCGCCGCCTCCGTTCTGCTCATCGGCCGCAGTCTCGGCAGGCTGGTCCCCGCGGTGGTGCTGGCGCTGGTACTCGCGCTCGGCCTCGGGAGTTCCGCGTACGCGGCCTCGACGGCGGCGGAGTCGCACACCGGCCCCACCCCCACCTCGGGTCCCGGCGGCGCCCAGTTCGGCGGCGGGATGATGCGGCCGGGAGCTGGCGGGCAGCGCCCAGAGCGTCCCCAGGGGCAGGGCGGTACTGCGACCGGGCAACCGCCCGGCGGCCAAGGACCCGGAGGCGGCGGTCAAGGAGAGCAGTCGAACAGCGAGCTCAACGCACTCCTGGAGAAGACGACCTCGACCTGGGCCGCAGCGGTCAACGACTCGCAGTCCGCGGCCGCTCTCGAACTCTCCACCGGCAAGTCCGTGATCGGCATCGGCGGCTGGAGCGGGACCGACAACGCGCCGACCCTGGCGCAGTTCCAGCAGTACGTGGCCGAGGGCAAGGTCGGTTACTACATCACCGGTCGCCAGGGCGGCTTCGGTGGCGGTGGATCGGGAAGCCCGGCGGCCCAGATCCAGGCCTGGGTCGAGGCGACCTTCCCCGCGACCACAGTCGGCGGTACCACCGTCTACCAGTTGGTCTACTGACCCCGGGATTGTGGTTCCGCTCACCGCGAGTGGCAGACTCAAGCCTTGTGACAGCGAGCATTCTGGACGGCAAGGCCACCGCGGCGGCGATCAAGGACGAGCTGAAGGTGCGGGTGGCGAAGCTCGCCGAGCAGGGCGTCGTGCCCGGGCTCGGCACCATCCTGGTCGGCGACGACCCGGGCAGCCGGGCCTACGTGGCCGGCAAGCACCGGGACTGCGCCGCGGTCGGGATCAGGTCGATCGAGATCGAACTGCCCGACGACGTGAGCCAGGACGACATCGCCGCGAAGGTCAGGGAACTGAACGAGAACCCGGAGTGCACCGGCTTCATCGTCCAGTTGCCGCTGCCGAAGCACGTCGACACCAACGAGATCCTCGGCCTGATCGACCCGGCCAAGGACGCGGACGGCCTGCACCCGGTCAGCCTCGGCAAGCTGGTGCTCGGCCAGGACGGACCGCTGCCGTGCACCCCCAAGGGCTGCGTCGAGCTCCTCCGCCGGTACGACGTACCGATCGCCGGCGCTCACGTGGTCATCATCGGGCGCGGGGTCACCGCGGGCCGGCCGATGGGCCTCCTCTTCACCCGGCGCAGTGAGAACGCCACCGTGACCCAGTGCCACACCGGCACGAGGGACCTGGCCACGGTGGTCCGGACTGGTGACATCGTGATCGCGGCCGCCGGATCGGCCGGGCTGATCACGGCCGACATGGTCAAGCCGGGCGCCGTTCTGCTCGACGTCGGGACCAGCCGCAACGCCGAGGGCAAGCTCGTCGGCGACATCGAGCCCGCCGCCCGCGAGGTGGCGAGCTGGATCGCGCCGATGCCGGGCGGGATCGGGCCGATGACCCGGGCGATGCTGCTGACCAACGTGGTCGAGGCCGCCGAGTCGGCCCTCGCCGGCCGATGACGGGCGAGGTCGAGCGGCGCAGCGAATGGCCGCTGGCGTTGTCCGGGCTGGTCTCGATCGCCGGACTGGTGATCCTCACCTTCTACAACTGGCGCAACGGCGTCCTGCTCTTCTCCGGCGGTGTCCTGCTGGCCGGCCTGCTCCGCTGCTTTCTCAGCGATGACGCTGCCGGCCTGCTGCGGGTCCGCGGCCGCATGTTCGACGCCGTCCTGCTGCTGGGCGTCGGCGCGGCGATCCTGCTGCTGGGCCTGATCGTCCCGAACTGAACCCTGCTTTCGAGCCCTTGCCCTCTGACTTCGAGCAGAGCGCAAGGGCTTGCCTGTGACCCCTTCAGCAGGTATGCATACCCGGTATGTAGCGGAACGGTAACCGCGCGATCGCATTGCGTGGCAAAGGCGTGAGGCGATCTTGCATGCCAGGACAACCGAAAGTGAGGCTCGTCGTGGGATCAAGACAAGTCAGACGGGGGCGGGTCGGCATCACAGCCGTCGCGTCGGTCGCAGTACTGAGTATCGGGATGGCCGGTGCGTGGCAGGCGCAGGCGGCACCGCCCGGGGCCGGCCAGCCTGAGGCCGCCGCGTCGAAGGCGAAGCAGGCGCCGGACCAGCACGTCACCCTGATCACCGGGGACAAGGTGACGTTGCGGGGCGGCGACCCGGCCAAGGCGTCGGTCAAGGCAGGGCCGGGTCGGCAGCACATCCAGTTCAGCACCCAGCGGGTCAAGGATCAGTTGTATGTAATCCCGTCCGACGTCAGCTCGGAGGTGACGGACGGCAAGCTGGATCGCCGGCTGTTCGACGTGGCCGGCCTGGTCAAGGCCGGGTACGACGACAAGGCGAGTCCGGTGATCCCCCTGATCGTCACGTACTCCGGCCGGGCCAACCGCTCAGCGCCCGCCGGGGCGAAGCTGGACCGGCAGTTGCCGGTGATCAACGGCGCAGCGGTCACCGTGGACAAGAAGAACGCAGCAGGTTTCGCCAGTGGCTTGTCGGCGGCCAGATCCGCCAACGGGGTCGACAAGATCTGGCTCGACGGCAAGCGGCACGTGAGCCTCGACCAGTCGGTGCCGCAGATCGGCGCGCCGGCGGCCTGGCAGGCGGGCTACACCGGCAAGGGCATCTCGGTCGCGGTGCTCGACACCGGGATCGACGCCACCCACCCGGACCTCGCCACCCAGGTCGCGGGCGCGAAGAACTTCACCGAGGAGCCGGCCGGCGACCAGGTCGGCCACGGCACCCACGTCGCCTCGACGATCGCCGGTACGGCGGCCGCGTCGGCCGGGAAGTACAAGGGCGTCGCGCCGGACGCCAAGCTCTATGACGGCAAGGTCTGTGAGCTGGCCGGCTGTACCGAATCGGCGATCCTGGGCGGGATGGAGTGGGCCGCGAACGAGGTCAAGGCCAAGGTGGTGAACCTCAGCCTCGGCGGCCAGGACACTCCGGAGCTCGACCCGATCGAGGACGCGGTGAACAAGCTGACCGCCTCGACCGGCACGTTGTTCGTGATCGCGGCGGGCAACAGCGGACCGGATGCGGGCAGCATCGAATCGCCGGGCAGTGCGGATGCCGCGCTGACTGTCGGCGCGGTGGACAAGCAGGACCAGCTGGCCGACTTCTCCAGCCGCGGTCCGCGGATCGGCGACGGCGCGGTCAAGCCGGACGTCACCGCTCCCGGTGTCGACATCGTGGCGGCCAGGTCCAAGGACGCCGTGATCGGTGACCCGGTCGGCGACAAGTACCTGATGCTGTCCGGTACTTCGATGGCCACGCCGCACACGGTCGGCGCCGCGGCGCTCCTGGCGCAGCAGCACCCGGCCTGGAAGGCGGCCGAACTCAAGGGTGCGCTGATGGCCTCGGCCAAGCCCGCCGAGAACCAGAACGCGTTCCAACAGGGCGCCGGCCGGATCGACCTCACGAAGGCGATCAAGCAGTCCGTCATTTCGGAGCCGGGCAGCGTCTCCTTCGGTACTGCGCAGTGGCCGCACCCCGACGACACGCCGGTCACCAAGGCACTCACCTACCGCAACCTCGGCGATCAGCCGGTCACGTTGACGCTGACGGCCTCGCTGACCGGGCCTGACGGCTCACCGGCGCCGGCCGATGCCCTCAAGCTGGACAAGACCTCGGTCACCGTCCCGGCCGGTGGTACTGCGTCCGTGCAAGCGACGTCGGACACACGTCACGACGGACCGGACGGCGCTTACACGGGTCGCGTCACCGCCTCCGCCGAGGGGACCACGGTGGTGTCGCCGATCGGGGTCGAGAAGGAGGTCGAGAGCTACACGCTGACCGTCAAGCACATCGGGGCGGACGGCAAGCCGTTCACGAACGGCAGCACGATGCTCTTCGGGATCTCGATGTTCCAGTGGCAGTTCATCGACGCCGGTGCGGACGGTTCGGCGCAGGTGCGGCTGCCGAAGGCGGAGTACCTGCTGCAAGGTGACCAATGGGTGCCGCGGCCGGGGACTGAGATCTTCGACGGCTACATGATGCTCGAGCCGAGTGTGCAACTGACTGCCGACACCACCGTGGTGTTCGACGCGCGCACCACCAAACCGGTCACCACGACGGTTCCCCGCTCCGACGTCAAGCCGATCCTGGCGGACATCGGCTACAGCCGGAACAACCCGGAGGGCACCAACGGGCTCAGTTCGTCGTTCCTGTCCTTCGATTTCGAGGGCATCCACACCCTCCAGCTGGGGCCGAAGCTGCCGCCCGAGCAGTTGACCGGACACGTCGGATCGCAATGGGGTGTCCCGGGTCCGACCGGCAACTTCGAGAACTCGCCGTATCTCTATGGTCTGGCGAACGCACAGCCCGGCGAGCTGCCGACCGGCTTCAGCCGGGCCGTGAAGGACCGCGAACTGGCCGTGGTCGACCAGACGGTCAACACGACCGGAGACCGGCGGGCGGAGAAGGCGATCAGCGCGCTGATTCCGGGTGTCGGTGGACTGTGGACGCCGATCCTCGTGTTCGACCTGCCGACGAAGACCCGGCTGCTGGTCGATGCGAAACCGATCTCGTGGAGCACCAACCTGTCGGAGATCGCGCCGTCGCCGGATCCGGAGGACCCGTTCCCGATCGCTGTGACGCAACTGCAGAACGACGCGACGCAGTACCGGGCCGGTCGGACCTACAAGGAGCGGTGGAACGCGGCTGCCTTCGTGCCGATGCCGGGTGCAGCACTGCGGACCGGCGGCGATCTGCTCGTTGCTGCCTACCCGAACTCGGACGCTGACGGGCACTTCGGGTTCACCTTGACCGACACAGCGAGCAGCAAGCTGTACCGGGACGGGACGCTGATCGCTGAGTCGAGCGACTTCGCCTACGTCGAGGCGGCCAAGGTGCCGGAGGAGGAGGCGGCGTACAAGTTCGTCACCACGGCGACCCGGCCCTCGTGGTCCGGGTTCTCCACCCGGACGGACCTGACCTGGACGTTCACCTCGGCCGGTGGTGACGAAGAGCAGTTCCCGGTCCGGACCGTGCGGTACCAGCCGGACGTCGACAGCCACAACGCAGCCAGGCGTACGCCGGTGACCGTGCTGCCGGTGCTGCTCGACACTTTGCCCGGGGCAACTTTGCCGGCGGTGAAGAAGGTGGAGCTCCAGGTGTCCGGCGATGACGGGAAGACCTGGCGCCGGGCGGCCGTCGTACCGGTGGGCAAGGGTGCCTACAAGGCCATCTTCGCCACTCCGCAGGGTGCGAAGACTGTGTCCCTGAAGGCGCATGTGGTCGATGCCGGTGGCAACACCACCGACCAGACCACGATCGGCGCCTACCCGCTGAAGTAGAACCACCTCTTGCGTCCGAAGAACCTTGGGCTATAGCGCAAGGTTCTTCGGACGCAACTGCTCTATGGGAGGGACGAAGGGGCAAGGGGTGTGGGCGAAAGGGCAGGGAAAGAGGGGGGCGGCAACCGAGGGGTTGGTAGGGGGAGTCTGTCTGCTGGGCGGCTGGAAGCGGGGCCGTGAATCGGTGGTGATCGGGGGAGATGGCGATGGGAACCAGGGGAAGAAGTAGGCGGGTCGCGGTAGCTGCGGTTGCGGCGATCGTGGTGGTGGTTGCGGGAAGTGCGGCGCAGGCGGCGCCACAGGGCTCAGGGGCCGTGGGCGTTGTGCCGCAGCGGGGGAATGACGGGAAGAAGGAAGTTGCTGAGGGCAAGGACAAGGTGGTTACGCTGATCACGGGGGATCGGGTGATTCTCACGGGTGGCGATCCGGGGCGGGTTTCGATCAGGGCCGGGGTGGGCCGCCAGGGTGTGTCGTTCAAGACGCAACGGATCAAGGGCAAGTTGTCCGTGATCCCGCTGGATGTCAGCTCGGTGGTGACCTCCGGCCGGCTGGATCGACGGCTCTTCGACGTGACGACCCTGATCGAGGACGGCTACGACGACGCCAGTACGCCGAACCTGCCGGTGCTGGTGTCCTACTGGGGTCGGCAGGCTGCTCCGCCATCGGTGCCTGGAGCAACTGTCACTCGATCCCTGCCGGTGCTCAACGGCGCCGCCCTGCAGGTGGACAAGAAGCAGGCCAGCAATGTCGTCAAGGAGTTGACCGGCCGGGGCAAGAGGTCGGCTGGTTCGGCGATCGACAAGATCTGGCTGGACGGCAAGCGGCACGTCACGCTGGACAAGAGCGTCCCGCAGATCGGTGCGCCGGCGGCCTGGAAGGCGGGTTACACCGGCAAGGGCGTGACGGTCGCGGTGCTGGACACCGGGATCGACAGGACGCATCCCGACCTGTCGGACCGGGTGGTGGGCCGCAAGAACTTCACCACCGAGCCCGCCGGTGACCTGGTCGGCCACGGCACGCACGTGGCCTCGACGATCGCCGGAACCGCGAAGGCTTCAGCGGGCAAGTACAAGGGTGTGGCGCCGGACGCCAAGCTGCTGGACGGCAAGATCTGCTCGGACGGGGGCTGCGAGGACTCCGCGATCCTGGCCGGGATGGAGTGGGCCGCGGTCACCCAGAAGGCCAAGATCATCAACCTGAGCATCGGCGGCGGGGACACCCCGGAGCTCGATCCCGTCGAGCTGGGGGTGAATCGGCTGACCGCCCAGACCGGCGCACTGTTCGTGATTGCCGCAGGCAACGAGGGCGAGGCTGGGCCGGGGACAATCGGCTCGCCGGGTAGCGCTGACGCGGCGTTGACCGTTGGTGCGGTGGACAAGCAGGATCAGTTGGCCGAGTTCTCCAGTCGTGGCCCGAGGGTCGGCGACGGCGCGATCAAGCCGGATGTCACTGCGCCTGGTGTTGGCATCGTTGCGGCGAAGGCCAAGAATGCGGTCGTCGGCGAACCGGTCGGCTCGCAGTACCTGATGATGGACGGCACCTCGATGGCGACGCCGCACGTGGCGGGCGCAGCGGCGCTTCTCGCGCAGGAACACAGCAGCTGGAAGGCGACCGAGCTCAAGGGGGTGTTGACGGGATCGTCGAAGGCAATGCCGGGGCAGAACGCATTCGAGCAGGGCGCCGGTCGGATCGACGTGGCCAAGGCGATCACCGATTCTGTTGTCGCTACGCCGGTCAGCTTGTCGTTCGGCAAGGTGCTGTGGCCGCACACCGATGACAAGCCGGTCGTGAAGACGCTGACGTATCGCAACCTCGGCAAGGCAGCGGTCAAGCTGACCTTGCAGCTGACGGCGACCGACGCGAACGGGAAGCCGGCGCCGGCGGCCGCGTTCAAACTCAGTGCGTCCTCGGTGACGGTGCCCGCGCTGGGAACGGCGTCGGTGACCGTGACCTCGAACACCAAGCACCACGGGCCGGACGGCGTCTACACCGGCTGGGTGACGGCGACAGGTGGCGGACAATCCGTCGGTACTGCGCTCGCCGTCGAAAAGGAGATCGAGAGCTACGACCTCACGGTCAAGCACATCGACGAGAACGGGAAGCCGACGACCTCGGTCCTCTCGGGGCTGTGGTCCACGGATTCCGAGGTGGCGGTGGATCTGGTGCCCGATGCCCAGGGCATCGTCCGGTTGCGGTTGCCGAAGAAGGTCTACGTGGTCGACGGCACGGTCCGGGCGGACGAGGAAGTGGCGAACACCTACAACCTGGTCTGGCCGCGATTGCTCCTCAACCATGCGACCACGATCGCGATCGACGCCCGCAAGGCGAAGCCGGTGAAGATCACGGTGCCGACGGCCGGTGCGCGGTCCGCGCAGGTGGAGATCGGGTACTGGCGGATGATGGGTGACCTCCCGGGTGAGGGTGGTGTGGTGGTGCCGACGCCGGAGTCGGTCTTCGTCGCCTCGATGGGGGCGTCCGCGCCGGCTTCCGAGATGACGTCCTTCGTCGCGTCGCGGTGGGGTGTGCCGGGGAAGAGCGGGGACTTCGCCAACACGCCGTACACGTATGAGCTGTTGCAGGCGAAGAAGGGCACCTACTACACCGGCTACCGCCGGACCGTCCGCTCCGGTGAGCTGGCGAAGGTGGTCACGCAGTACAACGCCGATCGTCCGAACGACACGGTGGAGGAAGTGGAGCTCGGGCAGTTGCCGGGGATGGACAAGCCCGCGTTCGGCCGGATCATTTCGTACAACGCGCCGGCCCAGCGGGTCCACTACCGGGAGGCGGGCAATGTGGAGTGGCTGGTCTTCGTCGACGACATCGGCGTCAGGCCCAACGGCGACCTGGTCAACCACCAGAGCATGCTCAAGCAGGTCGGGCCGTACCGGGCCGGCAAGTCGTACGCCGAGCGCTTCGCCGCGGCGGTCGCCACCCCGGGGGTGAACCTTGCCGAGTCGACGAGGGCCGGGGACACGCTGCAGGTCCTGGTGCCGCCTTGTATGGATCAGGACGGGAACATGTGTCTCGCGTTCGACTCCGATGCCGCCTTCACCAAGGTCTTCCGGGACGGCAAGCTGATCGGCGAGAGCGATTTCGAGGCGGGCGCCACCCTCGTCGAGGGTGTTCCCGCCGCACTCGGGAAGTTCCGGGTGGAATCGTCGTTGACGCGGTCGACGTTGCAGTTGGCGTCGAAGGTGGATGCGACCTGGACCTTCAGTTCGCGGGCGAACGGTGACAAGCGCGAGCTGTTGCCGCTGCGTGCGGTGCAGTTCCTGCCCGCTGTGGACGCGCGGAACGCGGTCGCCAGGTACCCGCGGAGTGTGTTGCCGCTGAAGGTGCTGCAACAGCCGGGGGCTCAACTGCCGGCGGTGAAGTCCGTGGAGGTCCAGGTGTCAGGTGACGGCGGTAAGACGTGGCAGCGGGCTGCCGTACTGCGCAAGCCCGACGGCACCTACAACAGCCTGTTCACCACGCCCAAGGGCGCCAAGCTGATCTCGCTGAAGTCGCTGATCACCGACACGGCCGGAAACACCAGCACCCAGACGGTGATCAACGCCTACCGCCTCCGCTGAAAACCTTGCGTCCGAAGAACTGGCGGGACGTCCCTCCAGTTCTTCGGACGCAAGCAGTGGTAGTCAGCCGAGGAGGCCGAGGGCCTGTACTGCGTCGCGCTCCTCGCCGAGTTCCTTGGTGCTGGCGTCGATCCGGGCGCGGGAGAACTCGTTGATCTCCAGACCCTGGACGATCTCGTAGTTCCCGTCCTTGGTGGTCACCGGGAACGAGGAGATCAGCCCCTCCGGGACGTCGTACGAGCCGTCGGAGACGACCGCCATCGACAGCCAGTCGCCGTCGGCCGAACCGCGCAGCCAGTCGCGGGCGTGGTCGATGGTGGCCGCCGCGGCCGAGGCGGCCGAGGAGGCGCCGCGGGCCTCGATGATCGCCGCGCCGCGCTTCTGCACGGTCGGGATGAAGTCGTTCTCCAGCCAGTTCTGGTCGTTCACGACCTCGGCCGCGTTCTTGCCCGCCACCTCGGCGTGGAAGATGTCCGGGTACTGCGTGGCCGAGTGGTTGCCCCAGATGGTGACCTTCTTGAGGTCGGTCACGTGGGTGCCGGTCTTCTTCGCGAGCTGCGCCAGCGCGCGGTTGTGGTCCAGCCGGGTCAGCGCGGAGAAGCGCTCGGCCGGGATGTCCGGGGCGTTGCTGCGGGCGATCAGCGCGTTGGTGTTCGCCGGGTTGCCGGTCACGGCGATCCGGATGTCGTCCGCGGCGTGCTCGTTCAGCGCCTTGCCCTGGACGGTGAAGATCGCGCCGTTGGCCTCCAGCAGGTCGCCGCGCTCCATCCCCTTGGTGCGGGGGCGGGCGCCGACCAGCAGGGCCACGTTAGCGCCGTCGAAGATGGTGTTGGCGTCGTCGCCGATCTCCACCCCGGCCAGCGTCGGGAACGCGCTGTCGTCCAGTTCCATCACGACGCCCTCGAGCGCCTTCAGCGCCGGGGTGATCTCCAGCAGCCGCAGTTCGACCGGCGTGTCGGGGCCGAGCAGCGCCCCGCTCGCGATCCGGAACAGCAGGCTGTAGCCGATCTGGCCGGCGGCGCCGGTGACGGCGACCTTCACGGGTGTATTGCTCACGACACGCTCCTCAGACATCATCGACGGACTTGCTTCGGACGCTAGCAAGTCCGGCCCGGATCGGCGACGGTGGGGGCTGCATCGTTCACCGGCTGGATACCGTCCCGACCCCGGACGGCCGCCGCGATGTCGTTACCCGCGCCGAGTGTGAGCCCAGTCCCCTGACTTGTAAGGAGAATTCCGATGAAGTTGTCCCGCCGGTTCGTTCCGGCTGCCGCCTCGGCCCTGGCTGTGGGTGCCGCGGTCCTGGTGCCGCAGGTCGCCGACACTGCCTCGCAGCCCACCGCCTCTCAGGCTTCTGCCCAGCAGGCTTCTGGCCACGACGACTTCGTGATCGTGGGTCACCGGGGTGCGTCCGGCTACCGCCCCGAGCACACGCTGGCGTCGTACGAGCTGGCCGCTCGGATGGGGGCCGACTACATCGAGCCGGACCTGGTGACCACGAAGGACCACGTGCTGGTCACCCGGCACGAGCCGGAGATCGGCGGTACGACGGACGTCGCGTCGCACCCGGAATTCGCCCTCCGGAAGAAGACCAAGCAGCTCGACGGGGTCGCCACCACCGGGTGGTTCGCCGAGGACTTCACCCTGAAGGAGCTCAAGACCCTGCGGGCGAAGGAGCGGATCCCGGCGATCCGGCAGCACAACACCGTGTTCGACGGGCATTACCAGATCCCGACCCTGCAGGAAGTGATCGATCTCACCAAGAAGTTGTCGAAGGAGCTGGGCCGGACGATCGGCATCTACCCGGAGACCAAGCACCCGACGTACTTCAAGCAGCAGGGGCTCGCGCTGGAGCCGGAACTGATCAAGACGCTGAACCGCAACGGCCTGAACCGGCCCGACGCCAAGGTCTTCGTGCAGTCCTTCGAGGTCGCGAACCTGAAGGCGCTGGACCCGCAGCTCCGCGTCCCGCTGGTCCAGCTGACCAGCTCGGTCGGCGCGCCGTACGACTTCGTCGCCTCCGGTGACAAGCGCACGTACGCCGACATCGTCAGCGCGAAGGGCCTCAAGGAGGTTGCCACGTACGCCGACGGGGTCGGTCCTTCGAAGGACCAGATCATCCCGCTGGACGCCACCGGCAAGCTCGGCAAGCCGACCGCGCTCGTCGCCAACGCCCACCGCGCCGGCCTGGTGGTCCACCCGTACACCTTCCGGGTCGAGAACAGCTTCCTGCCGGCCGAGTACGACAGTTCGACGGTGCAGCCGGACTCCGGCAACCTCTTCGCCGAGATCGCGGCCTTCCGCGCCACCGGTATCGACGGCCTTTTCAGCGACAACACCGACATCGCCGTAGCCCAAGAAAAAGAAGCACGCTAGCCCCACCCCAACTCCTGTTCATTCGCCCCCTTTTGACCCGCGAGGCAGCGGACACCCGACCGCCGACTCGCACGGCGGGTCAAAAGGGGGCGAATGAACAGGTTCCCAGGGGGCGCTGGCCCCGAAGGCGCGACAGGTGGCTTGAGAGGCGCCGACCTGGCGGGCGTCGTACTGGGAGGATGGGTGGGTGGAGCAGAAGGTTGCGAGTGGGACTGCGTCGGTTGAGGCTGAGGCTGATGGGACCTTTGTGCTCCGGGTTGACGGGTCGTTGCAGTCGCAGGTGGATCTGGCGGATCCGACTCATCTCGGGTTCGAGTACGTGCGGCGGATCGGGGATGTGGTCGATGCGATCGCCGCGCGGCGGCAGCCTGTTTCGGCGGTTCACATCGGTGGGGCCGGGCTCACGCTGCCGAGGTATGTCGCCGCCACTCGGCCGCGGTCCCGGCAGATCGTGCTGGAGCCGGACGAGGATCTGACCGAGTTCGTCCGCGAGACTCTGCCCCTTCCCAAGCGGTCCGGGATCAAGGTCCGCGGCGTCACCGGACGCGCCGGGCTCACCGACCTGTACGAGGATTCCGCCGACCTGATGATCGTCGACGCGTTCGTGCGTGAAGCGGTCCCGGCGAATCTCGTCACCGCCGAGTTCGTTGCTGGTTGCGCCCGGGTACTGCGCCCTGGCGGGGTCCTCGTGCACAACTTGATCGATGGATCCGCCGGGCTGGCTTTCGTTCGCCGGGTAGCCGCGACTGTGCGCGCCGGGCTCGGCGACGGCGTGGTGCTCGCGGAGCACAAGGTTCTCCGGGGCAAGAGCTTCGGCAACGTCGTACTGGTCGCTTCCAGGCAACCCGTGCCCGACCTGACCGACTCCGGCCGGCGCGCGCAGCCGCCGTACGAGGTGATGCCGCTCAGCGAACTCGCCGGCAAGGCCGAGCCGCTCACGGACGCGGAGGCCTTTGTGTCGCCTGCTGCGCCTTCGGGCACCTTCGGGCGCTAACTTCACAATCGACGGTGAGGGTTTGGTCGAACCCGAATCGCTGGACGCTTTCGGCGGGTAATTTTGCCTGATGCCGATCGCGAAGGTGTCTGCGCTGACGTACTACCCCGTGAAGGGTCTCGCCGGGGTGTCCGTCGATCATGCCGAGGTGACCGCGAGCGGTCTGACGCACGACCGCCTGTTCATGCTGGTCGAGCCCGACGGCACCTTCCTCAGCCAACGGAGCCTCCCCGCGATGGCGCGACTGCGGGTCGATGTGCTCGACGACGGCCGGGCGCTCAGACTGAGCGCCGACGGCACCGACGACCTCGAAGTACAGGTCGCGTACGACGGGAAGCGGCGCGACGTCAGCCTTTTCGGCAAGTGGTTCGGGGACGGTGTGCTCCAGGATCCGGCCGCCCACGCGTGGTTCTCGGAGCAGCTCGGGACTCGTACGCAATTGGTGCGGGTGACTCCGGAGCATGAGCGCCCGGGGTGGGGTGTGAATCCCGGCCAGACCGGGTTCGCCGACGCGCACGCGCTCGAGTTGACGTCGCTGTCCTCCCTCGACGGCCTGAACCAGCGGATCGTGGAGACCGGCGGCGAGGCGATCCCGATGAACCGCTTCCGCCCGAACATCGTGATCTCCGGCTGGCCCGAACCGCACACCGAGGACCGGGTACTCCGCGCTTCGGCCGGTTCGCTCGAGTTCGGGTACGCCGCCCGGGCGATCCGCTGCGCCGTGCCGACGGTCAACCAGGCGACCGGCGAGAAGGCCGGCCCAGAGCCCACCCGCACCCTCGCGTCGTACCGGCGGGAACCGGCCTACGGCGGCGGGGTCAGCTTCGGGATCAAACTGGGTGTCCTGACGCCGGGGACGGTTCACGTAGGCGATGAGATCTTGGTACACGAATGGCTCCCGGAAGGGCCGGATCCGGCACCCAGCTCTCGCTAGTCTGCGATTCCACCGACCTTTTGGGGGAGTCGCCGTGCGCAGGATCGCCGTAGTACTGGTCGTTCTCACGACGTTTCTGGCGGTACCGGCGCACGCAGTACCGGGTGTGGAACGGTCGCCCGGCGCGGCGGCGTACGACGTGCGGCTCGGTAGTGATGCGACCGGGACTACGTGGAGCGGGCGCGAGCGGATCTCCTTCACGAACACCTCATCGGCTCCGCTGGCGGAGGTCTATCTGCGCCTCTGGGGGAACGCGTGGGACGGGTGCAAGTCGGCCGTGAAGGTGAGCCGGTTCGAAGGAGGGAAGGCTGGGACGCCGACGGTCAACTGCACGGCGCTGAAGGTGAGTCTTGGGAAGGTGCTTGCCTCGGGCAAGCGTATGAGTATCGCTTTTGATGTGGCGATGACTGCTCCCAACCGGTTGGACCGTTTCGGTCGGTCGGGCGCGTACAGCTTCTTCGGCAACGCGCTGCCGGTGCTGGCGGTCCGCGACCAGAATGGCTGGCACCTCGAACCCGATGTCGGTATTGGCGAGAGCTATTACACGCTCGCCTCCGACTTCACGGTGCGACTGGACCACCCGGCCGGGCTGGGTGTGCCCGCGACGGGGCGGACGACGTTGTCGAAGGCAACTTCGACGGTGAGTATCGCCAAGCAGGTCAGGGATTTCGCCTGGGCGGTCGGGCCGTTCAAGCAGACGGTCGCGACTTCGCCGGGTGGGGTGAAGGTGCGCACGTGGTGGACCACAGCGGTGACGGCCGGTGCAGTCGCGGACGCGCGAGACAAGGGGATCGCGGCAATCGACGACTTCGGCCGGCGGTTCGGGAAGTATCCGTACGGTGAGGTCGACCTGGTACTGAACGACAAGTGGGTCTCGTTCAGCGGGATGGAGTATCCGGGTTTCGTCCTGCTGATCGCGCCGCCGGGTGAAGAGGGGCCGGTCGTTCATGAGTTGGCTCATCAGTGGTGGTACGGGATCGTGGGCAACAACGAGTACGCCGACCCGTGGCTGGACGAGGCGTTCGCGTCGTACGCCTCCGATCTGCATTGGGGCGACACGGGTGAGAATTGCTGGCCTGGTTCGCTGAGTGCGTCGATCACGAATGACATGGGCTACTGGAAGAAGTACGGCAGTGGCTGGAGCGCCTACGTATATTCGTACGGCGCCTGCATGCTCCACGACCTCGAACGCATCCTGGGAACTCCGGCGATGGCGACGATGATGAAGTCGTACGCAAAGTCCAACTGGTACGGCGTATCGACGGTGACCGCCTTCAAGTCCACGGCCCAATCCGCCACCAGCCACGACCTAACCCCCTTCTGGAAGTCCCACACCATCAACTAGCCAGTACGTCGATACGCCGGTACGCCGATACGCCGGGGATGTGGTTGCTTCCAGCAACTACATCCGTGGTTGCGACCGGTCATTGGCAGTGTGGTTGCGCGGTCTCCGCTGCGGGAGTGTGCTAGTCGACGTGGTGGGTGTCAAGGGCGCCTTTGGCGTCGCCTTCGGCGATCGAACAAGTTCGACCCTTGACACCCACCACGTCGACCAGGGAAG
>Ga0193717_1000090_pt1 | contig 91906 bp, 88 predicted proteins | sample U2c2metaG_FD_145900 | JGI IMG/M metagenome (GOLD analysis project Ga0193717, IMG submission 145900) | Soil microbial communities from a riparian zone of the East river system, Colorado, United States - U2c2 | ecosystem: Environmental > Terrestrial > Soil > Riparian zone | place: USA: East River... | reverse complement strand
CAGAACTCGAATCCGATGACTTGCGAAATGGACTGCAAACCATCGCGCTTTGTGTGCACACGCCATGCACACGCCGTGCTCCAAGCATTTGATTCCTAGGAAATCTCAGTCCGATCCATCATCGGAGCGACGCAGAAGTGCCAGGGGCTTGAACCCGCGATTCTACGCGTATCTTCTTGATTTCTATCCACCCGTGGTATCCCGTCTATTCCCGCAGCATCCCGTCGATTCCCATCTCAACCGTTAAAGATCCACTCTTCATGGCCGAATCCCTCCTGCGCCACGCAGGAATCACTCGCCTCGAGTTCAGCAGCACCGCCCGATGGCCGCCTCCAGCCAAGCGTGTCCAACAAATCCGAGCGTACCGTTTCATACTGCGAACTCCCTCAACGATGACAGCGCGCTCATGGGCGCGCCTCGAAATGCGGCCTTATTGCTTCCGCTGATTCACTCGCTCCATCTGCCTCTCCACCAGCTGAAGCAGCAGCTCTGACTCGATCCCATGAATTTCAACAGCCCGGGCCAGTTGAACTTCCGACAGAGGTCGCTTCGGTTCTTCGCCGGCCTGAATCGCCAGCGTCATGGCAAGCTGTGACATCTGCTCGAAATACACGCCAGCAAGCATCCACTCCAGCGTCACGCCACCCGCTACGGCATTTTCTGCATCGTTCATTGCTGTCTCCGGCATAAGTTTGGACATCGAACCGCACGAGATGGCAAGCGCGGAGTTCGACTCCAGCTGCGTAAGCAAGCGTGCCACTCTGTCTTATGATAGCGCGCGTGACCCTCATCCCTTCGTCGGACGCGCCGCGCGCGCCATCGACTTTCTGATCCGCGTGTTCGGCGCGACGGCAGGACGCGGCGAACCTGGCCGGTCTGCACGCCAGCGCCTTACTGCGCACGAAGCATCGCGGCGTGATGCGACTCAGCCTGCGCGACATTGTTTGTGGTGTCATTTCGGATACAGCAACGTGAGCTCGAAACGCACGCCCCAATCCGGACCATTGCCTGGCGTCTCGAGCCACACGCGTGCGCCGCCGCCGACGCTGACGAGCTGGAAACTCGGCGTCGTGTCACCAAGGCCGAACTGGTGGCCCGAATTGCCGAACCGATCGTTCCGGCTGGCAATCGGAATGATCACGCGCGTGATCATGTTCCAGTCCTCGCTGATCGACGTCGGTATCACCGGCTGGATGTTGACGTATGCCCGGGTCCGTTTTCGGATCCGTAGTTGAAATCGCCGTTGAACTGGAAGGGCACGCTGATCAGCGAAGCGACGGGATTGGAGAGTTTCTTCGCCGACTCGTCAGCGCTTTCCTCGGCCCGCGCGAGAGGCGCGCACAGTATCGCGGTGGACGCGACCGCGACCGCGACCGCCGGGATCGTGCTGAGTAGAAGGCGTCTTCTGTCCACTAATCGCACTCCGCGTGCCACCGGAGCGAGGGGGTGTCCTCGTGCTGATTGGGCAAGGGAAAAGCGCAGACTGATGCTGCCTCGGTTGGCAACGACACATTATCCCCGGGATGAAGCGCGACCGAGTCCCTATCCGCATCCATCCGGTCCGTGAGTCATGCCGTGGACACTGGGCTTTTCGCCGTTCGCGTTCCCGATCAGGGTTTGACCGCCTCGTGCCTTACCAGCACGAGTAGAGCGATCACTGGAGGGATCACGAAGCACCATGTCCCGACCTGCGTGTAAAGCAAGGCGCCGCATCCACAGCCAACGGCGAACGCAAGCACTGCCTTGGCGAGACTGATGATGTGCGCCCTGACCGTGGCGGCTTGGGTTGGGGAAGCGCCGTGAATGAGATCGGCCACGTCGAGCATGATTTGTGTCGTAGTCCCCGTCATGATCGTCGTCGGTGGAGCGCTCGGCAGATGGACGCGCTGCACGGCGTTCTGAATGGCCATTCCGGCGACGAGCATGAGTCCCGCCGCGAGAGCCGGGCCGGCATCGCCACTCTCGAAGGGTCCAAAGCGAATGGCAATCGCGCCACCGACCGCCAACAGAACGACCATCAGCGCAAGCATGGTCCTCAAGACGGGAATACGCCGTTCGATCAGCCAGTACCTCAACAGGCGCGCCGACGCCACAGCGACGCAGAACGTGGGCAATGCAAGCAGCTTGGTCACGACGCCAGACGTACCGAACGCGAGCGCGGCACCGATCGTGACGAAGTTGCCGGTTACATGCGCTGTAAAGAGCCCGTGCAACGCCAGGAATCCCGCGGTGTCGACATAGCCGGCATTCAGGCTCAGGAGCGCGGGAACATCCGCGGGCACGGACGGTGAAGGCGCTATCGCTGTCGACATGTCTGCCTTGTCGTCCGATGCGAGGACGTCATATGTCCTGCGCAAACAGAGTTTGGGCGATCGGCGCCATGATCGCATTGGCCCGCGCCTTGGATTTGAAATCCTGCAGTTGCCCGGACAGACAACACGCATTGGTTCGATTGGAACGACGCGATGGTCATGAGTGAATCTCTCTCAGACGGACTCCTGGCAATATCCCCCGCATGGGGGACGACTCGCCTTTTCGCCAACCAAACTTGCGAAACACCATGAATGACGTGCCGCGTAATGTGAATCGCCGTGCGCTACGCAGCGGCACGGCGGCTTCGCCAAGCGCCTGCTTCAAAAGAAAAGAGGGGCCGGCGTTTCCGCCGGCCCGTTCCTGGCGATCGTGAAGTGGGGAGGGACCTCACGTGCCTGGCCGTTCCTTGGCCTGCCAGGCATCCTGCCGCGGATGGCGGTACTCGCGTACGGCCCATCCCTCCGTGACTTATGGGGGCGGTAAGTCATCGGAGGAGTCTTGCCCTTCGGCAAGATTCGAGGACGAAGCGTTGCCGTCCAACTGAATCGCCGATATAGCTAACGCTGTATCTTCATGAGCTCTTCCATGGTCGGGACCATGTGATTGAGATTCGCCATGATGATCATCGAACCGAACACGATGAGTCCTACGATGAAGATCCCGAATGCAAGCGAAAGGAAATTGTTGGTCTGATCCGGCGCGCTGGAGATGTGGAAGAAGAACACCAGGTGCACGCCCATCTGGGCAATTGCCAGCACGCCGAGCAAAACAGGCACGCTCGGTCCGTAGATCAGGTGCGTCGAGGCCGCTGCAAAGGAGGCGAGCGTGAGAATCAGCGCCGCGGCAAAGCCGACGAAGTAGCTGCGACGACTCCCGTGGAGGCCGCCACCGGCGCCGGGCACACTGTCCTGCGCTTCCGAATACTCGCTCATGTCAGTGCGCTCCGAGATAGACGATCGTGAACACGCCGATCCACACGATGTCGAGGGCGTGCCAGAACAACGCGAAACAGAGGAAGCGTCGTCCCACCATCGGTTCAAAGCCGAGCGTCGCCAGTTGCGCGAGCATGACGACGAGCCATGCCAGACCCGCCGTCACATGCAGGCCATGCGTGCCGACCAGCGTATAGAACGCGGACAGGAACGCACTTCGCGAGGGGCCCGCGCCGGCGGCGACCATCGCGGCGAACTCCGCGGTCTCCTGTCTCAGAAAGAGCAGCCCGAGCACGATCGTCGCAAACATCCACAGGTAAGCGGGCGCGGCGCGGCGCTGCTGCACGGCGAGGTATCCGAACCCGCATGTGACGCTCGAGAGGAGCAGACAGAGCGTCTCCGTGAACACACGCTGGCGATCGAACAATTCCGGACCGCTCGGCCCACCGGCGACCGCACCCGAGAGCACGGCATACGCCGCGAAGAGCGCCGCAAAGATGACGATGTCCGACAACAGGAACAGCCAGAATCCAAAGCCGACAACGACTTCTTTCGGAGCCGGGCCCTGCTCGGACAGCGGAGCGTAGACGGCTCGTTCCACCCACTCGGCCGACGTCATGCGACACCTCTGGCGACGCCGGACTCGTACGCGATGATTTCCTCGGACGCTATCTCGATTTCACGTTCCGGCCGCCACGCTTGAACCAGAGCGATGATCAAGCCACCGACCAAACCGAGTATCGCGAGCCAGTAGATGTGCCAGATCATCGCAAAGCCGTAGATCACGGCGAAGAAGGCCATGAAGATTCCTGTTGGGTTGCCACGCGGAATGCGAACGGCGCGGTAAACCGTCGTGGGCGCTGCCGGGGCGTTTGACCCGCCGTGATTGGCGACCCAGTGCGCGTCCAAGGTCTGAACCTGCGGCAGTCGTCCGAAGTTCCAAGGCGGCGGCGGCGAAGGGACCGACCACTCGAGCGTGCGTCCCAGCCACGGATCGCCCGTGCGGTCGCGATGCAGGTTGCGCTGACGGATGCTGACGATCAATTGCACGGCCGTCAGAGCAAGACCGATGAAGATCAGCACCGCACCGCACAACGCCACGAGCATCCAGGGTTTCCAGCTCAACTCCGAATAGTGCTGCATGCGCCGCGTCGCACCCATGAGGCCAAGCGCGTAGAGCGGCATGAACGCCAGATAGAAGCCGAGGACCCAGCACCAGAAGATGGCCTTGCCGAGGCGCTCGTTCAGCGTGAAACCGAACGCCTTCGGGAACCAGTACGTGTAGCCGGCAAGCACGCCGAACACCACGCCGCCGATCACGGTGTTATGGAAGTGCGCGATCAGGAACAGGCTGTTGTGGAGCACGAAGTCCGCCGGCGGAATCGCCAGCAGCACGCCGGTCATGCCACCGATCACGAACGTGACGATGAATCCGATGGCCCAGTGCATCGCTGCGGTGAATCGGATGCGTCCGCCGTACATCGTGAACAGCCAGTTGAAAACTTTTACGCCGGTCGGAACGGCAATGATCATCGTCATGATGCCGAAGAAGCCATTGACGTTGGCGCCGGCACCCATCGTGAAGAAGTGGTGCAGCCACACCATGAACGACAGGACGCAAATCGCCATCGTCGCAACGACCATCGATCGGTAGCCGAACAGCGGCTTTCCTGAAAACGTCGCCACGATTTCTGAGAACACGCCGAACGCCGGCAGGATCAGGATATAGACCTCGGGATGACCCCAGAGCCAGATCAGATTGATGTACATCATCGGATTGCCGCCGGCGTCATTCGTGAAGAAGTGAAAGCCGCAATACCGATCGAGCAGCAGCATCGCGAAGGTCGCCGTCAGGACCGGGAACGCCGCGACGATCAGGAGGTTCGATGCGAGCGCTGTCCAGCAGAACACCGGCATGCGCGAATAGCTCATGCCCGGCGCGCGCATCTTCAGAATGGTGGTCGTGAGGTTTATGCCGGACAGCAACGTTCCGAGTCCGGCGATCTGCAAGGACCACAGGTAGTAGTCGACGCCGACCCCTGGCGAATACGCAATTTCGCTCAGCGGCGGATACGCGAGCCAGCCGGTGCGTGCGAACTCGCCAACGAAGAGCGACACGTTCACCAGCAGCACGCCGGCCGCGGTCAGCCAGAAGCTCACGTTGTTGAGCACGGGGAACGCAACGTCGCGAACCCCGAGCTGAAGCGGTACGGCGAAGTTCATCAGACCTACGACGAACGGCATCGCCACGAAGAAGATCATGATCGTGCCGTGCGCGGAAAATATCTGGTCGTAGTGCTCGGGCGGCAGGAAGCCCTGCGCCCCGCCGGCCGCGAGTGCGAGTTGCGTACGCATCATGATCGCGTCCGCGAAGCCGCGCACGAGCATCACCAGTGCAAGAAGGACATACATCACGCCGATGCGCTTGTGGTCGACACTCGTGAACCACTCGTGCCAGAGATACGACCACCAGCCGCGGATCGTGATCAGCAGCAGAAGCCCGACGATCGCGATGCCGAGGACGACCAACGTCCCCATGACGATCGGCTGATCAAAGGGGATCGCATCCCAGGATAGTTTGCCGAGCGTCATGTCAATGGGTATCCGTTTGCATGGTCGCCATCACGGCGTGGTCGAACAGGCCGGGCTCGACGCTGGAATACGTCCGCGGAGCATCGGCGTGACTCGGCTGAAGCAAGGCGTCGTAACCATCGGTGTCCAGCCGAACACCGTTTTGGCTTGCGGCTGTCACCCAGTCCTTGAAACTCTGCTCCGACACTACGCGTACGCTGAACTGCATGTCGGCAAATCCGTCGCCGCTGAACTGCGCGGACAATCCCTTGTAGATTCCACCCTCGTCCGCTTGCAGGATCAGCTGCGTGACCATCCCGGCCATTGTGTAGATCTGGCTGCCGAGCTCCGGAATAAAGAAACTGTTCATGACGCTGGACGAGGTCAGGTGAAAATGGACCGGAGTACCCACGGGCACGGTGAGCTCGTTCACCGTTGCAATGTTCTGTTCGGGGTAGATGAAGAGCCATTTCCAGTCCATCGATACGACGTTGATATCGAGTGGTTTCCTGGCGCCCGGCCATAGCGTCCCTGGGTCCAGATCGTGAGAGCCGATCCAGGCGATGCCGCCCAGAAACAGCACGATCAGTGCGGGGATCGACCATACGATCATCTCGATGCGACCGGAGTACCCCCAGTCCGGGCGGTATCGCGCGCGCTCGTTGCTCGCGCGATACCACCATGCGAAATAGAGCGTGAGCAAAATGACGGGAATGACGACGGCGAGCATGATCACCGTGGCGTCGAGAAGAATGGTCTTCTCCGCCAGCCCGACCGGACCTTTCGGTGCCAGAACGCCCTCATTGCATGCCGCCAGCATCGTGCAAAGCGCAGTTGCCGGCAGCGCGCGCCTGAGGAAGGTTCTACTACTAGCCGCTCGCATGACCACCTCTGCGCGTCTGAAAGAACGCGCGCTTCTCATGCTGAGATCTTCGCGGTCGGCCATGTCCAGGCCAATCCCCCAGTTGAGGGAATTGGCCAGCGAAAATCACGGGCGAACGACGACGAGGTCAGCGCCCTACCAGCCCCACCGTGCCTCCAGACCCAGGTAGTCGGAATCGTGTCCTCCCGCGCGTCGGATCACATCGCCGACCTCGAAGTGGTCAGCCTCGAGCGCAACGCTCCACGCACGCGTGAGGGTCCAATCAACCCGAGTTTGGAAATAGGTGGCGCTGCGGCGACCGGGACGTCCGGCGGTGCGCGGCAGCGCAATGTTCGGCTGAAGGTAGACTGCATCCTCGGTGCTCTCGCGCCATAGTTGCCCAACCGCTGCGACAACCTTCATTCCAGGCTTCGGGACGACTGTCAGCGACGGCTTCAGATGGATGAAATTCGTGTATCCGGTGTACCCCGACAGCGTGAGGTAATAACCATTCGGGAACATCGGATTGAAAGTTCCGACGCTGTGATCGGAAAGATTGCGATCACCCGAAGCTGCATCGAGTTGCACGCCGAATCGCGGCTTCCATGTCACCTGGTCGAATGTGTATCCGCCCAATGCGCCGGCGGCCCAGGCATTTACGGACTTGCCGGCGAAACTGCCGCGCTGCCACATGCCTTCGATATCCCAATCGAATCCGTTCGACTTGCCCATGCCGTGGACGTCGACGTTGTCGCGATGCTCTTTGCCCGTGGCAGCGGGCGATTGCGCCCGGTCGTTGCGATACTCCGAAAGCGTCATGCTGAGTTCGCTGTCGTCGAAGAGGCGGCGTTGAATACGCATCCCACCCAGCATCAAGTGCCGGTTGCTGAAGTCATCGAACGTCGAGTCATTGCGATATTGCACCGGCTGGCTCACGAAGCCTGTCAGACGCCAGTCTCCCGACTCATAGCCAGCCCAGATTGCGTCGTACGCCTGTCTCACATTCGGCCCATCGCGCACCGATATGAAGCGCTGCAGGTCGAATGCCATCTCCTGGCGTCCGACGCGATACTTGAGAACCCCGTCGCCGAGATCGATGCTGGAGTCGACAAACGCCAGCCGAAGATCGAGCTTGTTGGCGTCAGCGGGACCCGGTGCGGCGAGCCCGGGAGCGAGCGCATTTTCCACTTGCACGAACAAGCGCGTTCGGTCGGTGAGATGCGCATCCGCATGCAGCTCGAGGCGGTGAATCAGGTAATCGCGCTCGGTGAGTCCCGTGACGCCAAACGCAGGCGCGTCGTTGTACTCATAGCGCTCGCGAAGTGTCATCCCCAGCGAGAGGTACCGCTTCGGGTCGTCGTCCGACAGGGAAATGTATTTGAGCGAATCGAACGGCTCGGTTCGAAGCGCCGGGTCTGCCAGCGCGGACCAGTCTTCCTGCCAACGATAGAATCCGATTGCCGGCCGCTCTTCCGTGTCGGCGCGAGCGCCCGAGGCCGCAGCGAATACGGCGGGTGCGAGCGCGCCGAACACGGACCACCGCATCGTTGCGCGCTCAATGTTTTACGACGGCATGGAGCTCTGCGATATATCCGCCAGGGAACTCCAGGACTTCCGAACTGCGATCGCTGCCGTCGAAGCGCGGCGATAGCACTTTGGCTCCCGCCGCTTTGGCTTTCTCGACGGTCGCGTCGAGATCCTCGACCTCGTACCCGGTGATTTCGCGGCCGAACGGATACGGAAGGTGTCCGTCCGTCACCATGATTTGCATCTTGCCGAACTTCGACTCGAGCCGGATCCGGCGGTAGCTTTCGCCCGCGCGGCCGATTTCGCCGGCGTCTGCCTTCTTGTCGTCCGATACGACCTTGCCATGCGAAAATTTGAGGAAATCGCGCACGAACGTCTCGACAGAATCCGGCGAAACATACACGCGCGTATCCGGAATGGTCTTCAATGGCTCGTACGAGGGAGCGGTGAAGTGCCAATACAGCTGCATCTTCACGCCGCCAGGCCACTGAATGACGGCATCGTAGCCGATCGGGTCCTTGAACTTGTCCACGATCACCTCGGCCCCGGCCGCGCGCGCAGCGGCGATGGCCTTGTCGATGTCGGTCACGAGCCAACCCGTTCGTTCCTCGCCATACGGATAGGGAACGGGCGTCTGGAACGCGAATGTCGACAAATTGCCGACAGGCGACCACACGTACTGCAACAGCGTGCTCGATTCCACCGGCGTGACGTTCGCAGTGATGCGTTGCGCGGGTTTTCCGCCGAATGTCGAGATCCATGCATTGACGAAGGTGTCGTAGTCTGCGGCGGCGAGATATACGTGCGTCGTGTCGTACTGCGGCCCGACCGCCACGTCCGGGATGGATCCGGCGGGACCTTTCGCGAAGACGGCCACGCAGAACAAAAGCGGGAGCACGGCGAACACCCACGTCACGCGGGATGATGGACGAATGGTCATGACGATCGCTCCTTCAATGTGGAAGATCCGAAATCGGGACGGCTGGCAGCAAAGATCGCGGCGTAGACAAATCCCGAGATCAAGGCGGTGTGCTCCAGGAACGTGTTCATCGCGCCGAAGCGCTCGGCGCCGTGAAGAGTCCAGAACGGGTGAGCGATCAGCGTGACGATCGCGGTGAAGACGCCGAGCGCGCCGGCTCCCAGCCACGTCAACCGATTGAAGATCACGCACGCGGAGCCGAGCAGCTGCACTGCCAGAAGCAGGACGTACATGAGCTCGGGTGATGGAAAGCCTAGCGATGCAATCTCCGCCAGAGCCGCCTCGCGGTGCAGTGCCTTGTCGATGCCGCTCCACCAGTAGGGCAACGTCAATGCAACACGCGCGCACCACCACGTTGCCGGGTGCGCCAGGACTGCCGCAACCCAGGTGGGTGTCTTGTGCGCGTCGCTCATATCAGAACGCCCAGCACGAGCATCCGAGTGCACCCCAAAAACCGTCGGCATCCGCCATGGGGCTTTGGCGCGCGTGGTGATGACGATGTACGCCACACGACGGTTGCAGCGTCGTCGCGCGCATCGCCGCCGCACGCGCCGGCTCCTTCCAGTAGCGGCTGCCGAAATTGGCAGGCGACCAGTCAGGCATCGGCGCAGGAAGCCCTGGATCGAGCGACTTGAACTCGCCGTCGCCGTAGACGATCCGGCCGTCGACGACCGTGAGCACCGAAACGATTTGACGAATGTCGGCTTCGGGCACAGTGAAGAAATCTTCGGACAGCACTGCGAAATCGGCCAGCTGTCCGACAGCGATCTGGCCCTTGAGCCCTTGCTCGTTGGAGAACCAGGTGTTCGCCCTGGTATAGAGCTCGAGCGCTTTGTCGCGATCGATGCGATTGCGCTGCGGGTAGAGCGCTAACCCGCCGAGCGTCTTGCCGGTCACCAGCCAATGCAACGAGGTCCACGGATCGTAGCTTGCTACGCGGGTAGCATCGGTGCCGGCACCGACCGGTACACCGAGCTCCAGCATGCGCTTGAAGGGCGGCGTGTGTGCAGCAGCTCTCAAGCCATATCGTTCGACGAAATACTCGCCCTGATAGGCCATGCGGTGCTGGATCGCGATCCCGCCGCCGAGCCGCGCGATACGTTCGATATTCCGCTCTCCAATCGTCTCGGCGTGGTCGAAGAACCAGTGGATACCGGCCAGCGGGATGTCCCGGTTTACCTTTTCGAACACATCCAGGGCGCGGCCGATGGTCTCGTCGTACGTGGCGTGCAGGCGCCATGGCCACCGCTTTTCGGCAAGGACACGCACGACGGCTTCGAGCTCGCCCTCCATCGCGTCCGGCAGATCGGGCCGAAGCTGGCGGAAGTCTTCGAAGTCCGCGGCCGAGAACACGAGCATTTCGCCGGCGCCATTGAGCTTGTAGAAATCATCGCCCTGGTGATAGCGGTTGTTCGTCGTCCAGCGCGTGAAATCGGCGACCTCCTCTTTCGGCTTCTGCGTGAACAAGTTGTAGGCGATGCGCAGCGTCAGCTGTCCCGCCGCATGCAGGTCGGCGATCACCTTGTAGTCATCCGGGTAATTCTGAAAACCGCCGCCCGCGTCGATCACGCTGGTGACACCGAGCCGGTTGAGATCGCGCATGAAGTGGCGCGTCGAGTTGAGTTGGTACTCGTACGGCAGTTTCGGACCTTTTGCGAGAGCCGAGTACAACAACATCGCATTCGGTTTGGCGAGCAGCAATCCGTTCGGCTCGCCACGGGCATCCTTCACGATCTCGCCGCCCGGAGGATCGGGTGTGTCGCGTGTGTAGCCGGCAGCACGCAATGCCGCGGCATTGAGCAGTGCGCGATCGTACAAGTGCAGGATGAACACCGGCGTGTCGGGAGCGACCGCGTTGAGCTCATCCAGGGTCGGCAAGCGCCGTTCCACGAACTGATGCTCGGTGAAGCCGCCGATGACCCGCACCCATTGCGGCGCCGGCGTGCGCGCAACCTGGTCGCGCAGCATGCGCATGGCGTCCGCAAGTGAAGGCACGCCATCCCAGCGCAGCTCCATGTTGTAGTTCAAGCCGCCGCGGATGACGTGCAGGTGCGAATCGATCAACCCGGGGATCATGCGTCGCTTGCGGGCATCTACGATGTGTGTCCCCTCGCCGGCGAATTGCATGACCTCTGCATCGCCGCCGACGGCAACAAACTTGCCGCCGGCGACCGCGATGGCCTGTGCATTCGGTCGACGAGCGTCGACCGTGGCGATGTTCGCGTTGCGAACGATCAGCTCTACGTCCTGCGTCACTCCTGTTCTCCTTGGAAAGACGACTTTACTTGGGGGATTTGCATTCCTGCTCGACCTTGGACATCCCGCAATCGGGTGCCTGCTTCGGCAGCTCGGCAAACGCATGTGAGCGCAGATGCGAGGAAACGACCGCAGTGCTGACCGGCTGCGAGGTAAGCCACTGCCTCGCCAGCGGAACGATCTGTTCGCCCATCAGGATGCCGGCCAGCCCGAGCAGGGCGATCACCGGTGGAGCCGGTGAGCGCACGTTGAACAGCCCGTAGATCACGCCGACCAGCACGCCGAGGGCAAGTGAAACGAGATAGACCTTCATCGCATTGCCTGCTGTTGAGACGATCTCGGAGATGCGGAAGCAGCCAGAGGACTAGTGCCCCCCTTCGCTGCCTGCGAACATCGTCTTTGCGTAGATGAGTCCCAAACCGTAGCCGCCGCCGTGCGCAATGGCTGTTGCAACGGTCTGGTTGTAGGTGTTGCTTCGCGCCCAGTCGCGCTGCAGCTCCAGCAGGTACTGCACGGATGTCATGGGCCGGGCGCCGGCCTGAATCATGCGCTGCACGGCACGCTCGTGTGCTTCGACGCTGACGTCGCCGCACGCGTCGGTGATGATGTAAACCTCGAAGCCTTGCTCAAGTGCGGACAGCGTGGGACCCACGATGCACACGCTCGTCCAGAGTCCGCCGAAGACGATCCGGCGCTTGCCGATGCGATTGATTTCCTTGATGACGTTTTCGTCCTCCCACGTGTTCATCGTGGTGCGATCGATCATCTTTTGCGTCGGGAAGACGCTCGCGATCTCTGCGAACATCGGACCCGAGAATGTCTTCTCCGCGACCGTCGTAAGGATCGTGGGCACCTTGAATTCTGCAGCGGCTTTGGAGATCAGAGCAGCGTTGTTGCGCAGTTCGACAAGATCGATCGAGCGCGTCGCGAACGCCATCTGCGACTGATAGTCGATGAGAACGAGTGTGTGGTCAGGCCCGTTGAGCAGTCCTTTTCCGGCTTGCGCCTTTGCATTGGCCATAGCGATTCCTTGTCTGGCGGTTTCATGGGGGGATGCCGATCGAGATCAGCCAAGTCGTCGACTCCACAAACCGATCCTTGATCCGGAGTCGGCCGCGGCGTACTGGTGAGATTCTTCTGCGCCGGGCGCGGACTGGCGATCCCCCAAATGGGTGCATGCCGACGTGCTGTGCGATTGCTTGCGGCGCTCCCTGGCAGCTGTCGCCGCGCCGAGGTGTTGCAGAAACCCGTAATGTCGTTGCGAGCTTGCAGATGTCCCAGGGAGCTCGACCGCTCCTGCAATCCGCCGCCGCCAAATGATTCAGCCGGTGGAGCCGTTCGCCGCGTGGTTCGCTCGCGCACTACCCCGAAAGGGTTGGCTGCCGATCCCTCTGATGCGGATTTACGGCGCCGCTCGCTTTGGCACTACTATAGGAGTCCGTGCAATTGGTGTTGCGGATGTGCATCGCTTCGAAATTCGATGCTCGTTCCGGAACGAGGTTGAGCACTCTGCACGAGTGCGCCCCCATTGGTTCCCGCGTGACGAGGGGTGACGAATGAGCACGAAGACTGAGCAGAACTTTGTCCACGAAGATCCGCTCGTAGAGGCACACATACGGCAGCTGTTCGAAACGCTGCCGGGCATGATCAACATTTGTTCTGCCAGCGGACAGCTGGAATACGTAAATCACGAGATTCTCGAACTCCTGGGCGTTCCGTTCGAGGAGATCGCTGGCAACAAGTGGGTGAACTTTCTCCACCCTGACGACGCGCAGGCGGCATTTCAAGAGTGGCTTCGCTGTACTGCCGCGCGGACTCCGTATCGATACTACTTTCGCGTGCGAACTCGAGATGGCACGTATCGCTGGTACCACTCGATGTGCAAACCCCTGTTGGATGAATGCGGCGTGGTCGTGAAGTATTACGGCTATATGGCCGATGTCGACGCTCTGCGCCGCGCCGATGCGTCCCTTCACGAAAGCGAGCGCGCACTGCGCCTTCTGATTGATTCGGTACCGGCGCTCGTCTGGCGCGTCGATGCCGGCCGCATGATCGAATTCCTCAATCAGCGCGCCGCCGACTACCTCGGTCTTGTTCCCGGCGACACGGGTTCCAATTTCCGCGAGCGGCTGCATCCGGAAGACCGTGAGGCGATAGGGCGTGTCTGGGACATTGCGCGCGCAAAGGTTGAGCCGACGTCGGTCATCTGCCGTCTGCGCGGTCCAACGGGCGCATATCGTTGGTTCGAGGTGCGTGGCGAGCCCGTCCTCGATGCGAATGGCGGGGCGAGCCATTGGTATGCGTTCGCGGTTGATATCGAAAGCAACGTGCAGATGAGCGAGCAGTTGAAAACAAGCCAGGCCGCGTTGGAGAAAGCCTCGCGGATGGCGACCGTCGCGGAATTGTCGGCATCCATCGCTCACGAGATCAATCAGCCCATGTCCGCAATCGTGACGAACAGCGCCGCCTGCGATCGCTGGCTGTCGGCGCCTTCTCCGAACATGCCGCGCGCAAGACAGGCGATGGAGCGAATCGTGCGCGACGCGCGCTGCGTATCGGACGTCGTCGAACGTGTGCGGGCGCTTTACCGCTATGGACCTTTGTCGCGCACGCAATTGGACCTGAACGCAGTCGTGCGGGAAACGCGCGAGCTCATGCGCAGCGAATGCGCCCGCTCACAGGTCACGGTGTCCCTGGACCTTTCGGACGCACTGCCGACGATCATGTGCGATCGCGTTCAGATCCAGCAGGTGCTCACCAACCTCATCCGCAACGCAATCGATGCGATGAAGATGAGCACTGCCACGGTTCGGAACATTACGCTCAGCACCGGGCTCGTCGACTCGACACGCGTGTGTCTGGCGGTCAGCGACACCGGACCGGGATTCTCGGACGATCAACGCGCATTCGAGGCCTTCTACACGACCAAGGAGTCAGGCATGGGCATGGGGCTGGCTATCTGCCGAAGCATCGTCGAGGCGCACGGCGGCACCATTGTGGGTCGCAATCTGCATCCGCACGGTGCACGCGTCGAATTGATCCTGCCACTGGCCGCCACGACCGACGCCGAAACCTTCATCAAACTCGAGGAGGTCCCTCGCTAGCGTGCGTTTATTCGTTGGACGGCTTGTCAGGAATCGACCGCAGCAGTTCTGTCGGGTCGAACGGTTTGAAAAAGACGGGAACATCCGGACCGGCCAGACGCTCCGCTTCCCGAAACAGAGCCATGCAGCCGGTGATGAAGATCGTCGAAGTACGCGGCCGGTCGATCTTCAAGCGTTGATAAAGAGCAAATCCATCCATGCAGGGCATGTCGATGTCCGTGATCAGCACGTCCATCGCATCCCAGACGAAACTTTCAAGAAGTGCCTGCGCCGACGTGAAGCCATGTGCGGAGTGGCCCGCGGAGCCCAGCAGACTCTCGAGCGACTCCACGACACGATAGTCGTCGTCGACGATAGCTACGACACAGGCGCTATTCTTCATGCTGTGCCTTCGCAAGGCGACCATGTATCGGCACGTCGAGCCTGGACGAAACTCGAACGAGCTCGGCCAGGGAACCCGTTCGCATCTTCTTCATGATTCGGCTGCGATGTAACTGAAGCGTCACCTCGCTGATGCCGAGCTCGCTGGCGGCCTGTTTGTTGAGAAGGCCACCGATCACGAGTGGCAACACTTCCTTCTCTCGAGGTGTCAGGCTGTTCAGGCGCGTGCGCAGATCATCCAGGTCTGCCAGCTTGGCGCGATTCGAGCGGTCCTGCTCGAGCGCGGTGCGGATGGCGCAGATCAGATCGTCCTCGACGAATGGTTTGGTAAGGAACTCCACAGCCCCGGCACGCATCGCCTGCACGGCTTTCGGAATGTCTCCTTTCCCCGTCAGGAAGACGATCGGCGGATGCGGCACGCTCGTGAGCTGGCGCTGCAAGTCGAGCCCTGTAATGCCGGGTAGACCGACGTCGAGCAAAAGACAGCTCACGCGGTCCGCTTTCGGCGCCTCCATGTAGGCTTGCGCGCTGTCGAACGCGACGACTTCAAATCCCCATGCGCTCAGGAGATCTACTACGCTCTCGCGAAAAGCCGCATCGTCGTCGACCACATACACAATCTGATCGGTCTCACTCATCTGAGCGCCGCTCCGATAAAACAAGGTGATTCTAATCGCCCTGCGTCGCGCGCTACAACGTTTTGCACCCCTTGTAAATCCCTAATATGCAAGTCCCGGATATGCAAATCCCCAATATGAACGATGCTTTCGAGCACATACGCTGCGTTCGGTCGAGAGGCACGTGTCATGACTGGATCGGCGCTCAAAATCAAAGATATCCCCGCATCGCGCAGCTATCGCGGCACGGCCGAGACAGCGGCCTGTCGTCACGAAACTTCCGATGCAAGCTCAGCACAAGCGCGCGCGCGCGCCATTCGAGCGCGAATCGTTCGCGCGTGGCGCTCGATCCTGGGCGCGAAGCAGGAGGAAGCCCTGGAGCTTGCCGCCTCGATCATGCACGAGTTGCATGAGCTCGACCGGCCATCGGCAGAACGCTACCTGGCACACTTGCATCTCATCCGCGCCGTAGACGCCGCGTTATCGGATGATCCCGAACGAGTGCTTCTGGAGCTCGCCAACCCCGCCGTCGCTGGACGTCAAATCGGTCTTGCACAGATTCTCCTTCGCTTCGGTTATTGGCGACTGGCACGTTGGACCGAGCTCTATGAATTGCCCGAGACGAGCCTTGCGGTATCGTCATGTCACACCGTCGTGCGGGTCCTCGATCTGACGATCCTTGCGGCCGCTGCCCTCGAGAGATTGCAGCTGGTAACCGCTTCCAGGTTCGCGGCAGATGCATTGGCGCTGGCAAACAGGTGCGGATTCGGCGACTCCATCGCCGCCGCATCGGCGGCCGCCGTGTTGGCGAGCGTGCGATACGAGCTTGGCTATCTGGATCGCGCCGAGGAACTCGTACTGAGCCACTTGCCGATCATACGTGCTCAGGGTACGGCTGACGTGATTGTCCGGGCGTACACGCTGCTATCGCGCATTGCACAACATCGGGGTCAATCCGATCACGCCGCTTTCGTACTCAACGAGGGACAACATCTCGGCGAACGACGGTCGTGCGCTCGCGTCGTGCTGACCATGATGGCTGAACGAGTAAACATGCTGGTCGCGCACGATGCCGTCGCACGCGCCCGACAGGAAGTCTCGGCAATGCGCGACTATGCCAGGACACATCCGTCGGCGGCGCTCGTGAACGATGAGATCGTGAGCCTGTGTGACTTGGCTGAGTCGCGTGTGGCACTTGCCGAAGGATCGTCCGCCGACGCAGTACGTGGTTTGTGCGGATTGCTACGATCCGCCGAGGCGTCAAGACGAAGGCATACGGCATTTCGCACCGCGCTGGAACTGGCGGGCGCGCTCAGCGCTGCCGGCGAGCAAAAACTCGCTGATCGCCTGATTATTCGAACGTTGCAGAAGGGAGAACTTGTCGGAATGTTGCAATGCTGGACCGACGCTGGTCCCGCGTGCGGTTCTCATCTCGCGCGCGTGGCGGAGCGATTGCAGCAGTCAGCATCGCCCAGGTTCAGTGCCTTGGGTCCGTACCTTCGCAGCGCACTCGCCCATCGGGAAACGAGCGAAGCGGCGAACCCGCGAATCACCCGCTTCACTCTGCGCGCAAGTGAGCGTCTGAGCGCGCGCGAGCGCGCTGTGCTGGCGCTCGTCGCCAAGGGCCAATCCAACAAGCGGGTCGCGCGCGTCTTGAACGTTACCCCGGAGACAATCAAATCACACTTGAAGCGCGCGTTCATAAAGCTGGGAGCGAAGACACGCGCGGAGGCTGTATCGCGCGCGGCAGATCTTGGCCAGTTGATCGGTGTCATTGTTCCGACGGCAAGCGACGCTGAAAGAAGGTCTGCATTGGAAGCCAAGGCGCAAAAAGCTCGCATTGCCACATTCACGGGATGACGCTCCCGCAAAACGCCCCCCATCTGGGGGCTACGCCTGCGCAGCGGTCCGCTCCGACAATTCTGGATGGAAGCCACAGCATGATACCGATATGAGCAAGAGTGTCGCTCAGGTAATGGTGGAAACATTCCAGGCTGCAGGAGTCAGGCGCTGCTATGGCATCGTGGGAGACACCGTGAATCGCTTTGCGCACGCGGTGGACGAAAGTCGAATCGACTGGATCCACGTGCGTCACGAAGAGGCCGGCGCTTTCGCCGCGGGCGCCGAGGCGCAGATGACGGGTCAACTTGCGGCGTGCGCCGGTAGTTGCGGACCGGGCTCCCTGCATTTCATCAATGGCCTTTACGAAGCGAACCGCAACCGCGCACCGGTCGTCGTCGTCGCGAGCCAGATAGCGCGCGCGGACCTCGGGTTCGAGTTCATCCAGGAAGTCGACTTCAAGGACGTCTTTCGCGGTTGCTCGGTGTTCTGCGAGATGATCCTGACGCCCGATCAAGCGCAGCGCAAGACCGTTGCGGCGTGCCAGGCCGCGTTGTCCAGGCGCGGCGTCGCCGTGCTGATCGTTCCCGTCGATGTTTCGGCTTCGGCCTTCCATGCCTCCCTGTCGTATAGCGTCCACCTGCCCGATTCGGTGATCCGGCCGAGCGGCTGCCAACTCGACGAGATTGCCGAACTGCTCAACACGAGCAATGCGATCACGATCTACGCGGGCGCCGGCTCTCAAGGTGCGCACGACGAAATCGTCGCCACCGCGGCGCGCCTGCAGGCGCCGGTTGCGCACACATCGCGCGGCAAGGATTTCATCGAATACGACAATCCGTACAACGTCGGCATGACCGGCATCATCGGCGGCGTTGGCGGCTATCAGGCGATTCTCGATTGCGATGTGCTTGTGCTGCTGGGCACGGACTTCGCGTGGCCGCAGTTCTATCCGGGCAAAGCCAAGATCATCCAGATCGACGACAACCCGACGCATCTGGGTCGACGGCACCCGGTAACCATCGGCGCACTCGGCGATGTGAAAGCGACGTTGAAAGTGTTGCTGACTCGCCTGAAGCAGCACGAAGATCCGACATTCCTGAAGGCTCACGTCGAACGGCATCGCGCTGAGACCGAGAAGGCGCTGGCCGAAAAGCCCAAGCGCGACGGCATGATCACCGGCACGTATCTGACCAAGCTCATCAACCGGCTCGCCGCAGCGGACACCCTCTTTACAGCCGACGACGGCACGGCAGCGGTATGGATGCTGCGCCACATCGACACCGGCGGAAAGCGGCGGACGTTCGCAAGCCTGCTGCACGGCACGATGGCCTCGGGCATGTCCGCGGCGATCGGCTTGCAGGCAAGCCATCCCGGCCGTCAGGTCGTTGCGCTCTGCGGCGACGGCGGTTTCACGATGCTGATGGGCGATCTCCTCACCCTGGTCCAGGAGGAGTTGCCGATCAAGGTCGTCGTATTCGACAACGGCAAGCTCGGTTTCGTCGAGATCGAGCAGAAAGCCGAGGGCATGACACCGCTCTATACGGAGCTCAAGAATCCCGACTTCGGCGCGGTCGCCCAGGCGGTCGGCATATGGGGTCGGCGCGTCGACAGGGTGTCTGATCTCGAAGACGCCGTTCGGGTCTGGCTTGCACAACCGGGACCTGCGTTGTTGCACGTCGACGTCGCGCCGATGCAGCTGGTCACTCCGCCGTTCATCGCGCCGGAAGCAGCGGTCGGAATGGCGCTGTATACCGCGCGAGCAGTGCTGCACGGGCAAACGGGAGATGTTGTGGAGATGATTCGTGAGAACCTCCCCTAGCACGGCAGTGTTGCAGCTACGGCTGTTGACTCGAACCAGCACCCCTGGTCCGTCTGTTGACACCACTTTCCGGCTCTCGCCCATTCCGCGAACCTTCCCCGCTTCGAGCTTGGGATGGGCGGGAGCCCCTTTTTCGTCGGCTTCCCCCACGGGCGATCCGACGATCGCGCCCAGTTCTCAGTTCTCGTTTGAGAACAGCCCGCGATTAAGGCTGTTACGAATCGGCGCACGAACGCGATGACCGCTCCATGAGGCGGCGTGCGCTCGACGCAATGTTGGCGGCCAACCCATCGAGCAACTCCTGGTAGCCTTCGACGAGCGCGTCGTAACCACTTTCCACGGCGACGCGCTGCTCGCTCGAGCACACGACGTCGGCACGATCGCCGCGCGCCGATCGCATCGTCCAGGTGGCATCGATCGATACATGGTCCGCGAACGCGGCATCGAAGCGTCGCACGTCGATTCGTATCCTGAGGACGGGACTGTCCGAAGAGAGCACATGCTCGCCGATGTCCTCGGTTCCGAGCTCATGGGTCAACCGCGCCGACATCGCCGACCGCAGTTCGTCACCCAGCGGCGCTGCCCAGCGTTCGTTCTCGATCAGACTGATCGCGCTGCCGCGACGTAACACGAACGGCTGGCGGTTGGCCTCTGCCGGTACGCCGACCGGTCGCACGTCGATGAAGAACGCGGGCCGCGGCGGCTTTGCGTTCCTCGCTTCTGCGGTCGGCATCAGCGTATGAAAGTGAACCGGCTGAGACGATGCGCAGCCCGCAAGAAGCCCGACCGCAATGCAGATCCAGGCCCGCCTTCGACGGCGCCCGACATGAAGCACACTATCGCTCATTGCGCTTGTCCTGTTTGCTGTCCTGTTTGCGCTCGACGGGCGGCTCGTCCGCCGGAACTCCGCGAATCAATGACTCGGGATGCCGCTGGAGCACGTCGCTGAGTTCGCGAACCGATTGCGCGGTACGCTTCCATTCCGATAGCGTCTCGCCCACGCTGTCGAGCAAGGCCGAATCGCCATCGATCGTTGCACCGGCGGTCGACAACGTCGAACGGGCGCTCGCAAGCGTGGTAGTCAGCTCGGGCAGCACCGAGCCATTGACCTGGTCAAGTGTCTCGTCGAGCGCCGCAAGCGCGTGGTCCGCGCGCCTGCCGATCGATTCGAACGGAATCCGGTCGACCTTGTCGACGACGCCCGCCAACTGTTCCTGCAGCTTGTCGAAGCTCCCCGTCGTCGTCGCCAGCTCGATCGGTCGCGCGGCCTCATCGAACTCGACCTTCGCTGCCCGGTCGAAGAAGTCGAGCGCAATGTAGAGCTGGCCCGTCAACAGGCTGCCGCTGCGCGGCTGAGCGCGCAGTCCTTTTGCCGCGAGCGATTTCAGCAATCGTGCGGTGCGGATCTCTTCGTTGTCGTTCGGCGTCTGCTGCACGATCTTGTCGTGCGCCCGGCCAAGCCGCGCCGGATAGAGCGCTGCTTCGACGATCAGTGGAAAGCGGCCTGTCGCGGCATCGTAGTCGAGCTCGATCGATACGACCTTGCCGACGACGACGCCGTGGAAGTCGAGCGGAGCACCGATCGAAAGTCCACGCAGCGACTGATCGAAGCGCATGCGCAGATACGTCGGATCGCCGCTCGGTGGCGCCATCGCGGTATCGGCGTCGTCGTACAGCACGAACTCGCTGCCCGCGGGCGCCGGCGCATCGTCGCGGCTGCCGGGCGCCGGCTGGAATGCGATACCTCCCGCAAGAACCGTCGCCAGCGACTGCGTGTTGAGCTTGAATCCTCTCGCATCGACGCTGAGACCGACGCCGCTCGCGTTCCAGAATCTCGAGGACAGCGTAACGAGGTCATCGAACGGCGCATCGACGAAGACATCCACATCGAGGTGCCCACCGTCCTTCGCGAGCTCGACCGAGACGACCCGGCCAACCCGAATGCGCCGGTAGTAAACGGGCGAGCCGACGTCGAGAGAGCCGACATCGGCGGCCCGCAGTGCAAACTTGCGTCCCGGCGCGCCAGCGATGATCGCCGGCGGCTGTTCAAGCCCTACGAACTCGCGCTTCGCTCGCCGGCTCGCGCCGGCGTCTGCCGCGATGTAGGCGCCGGAGAGCAGCGTGCCGATGCCCGAGATACCGCTGGTACCGATACGTGGGCGGACCACCCAGAACCGCGAGTCCTCGGTGGCGAAACTTTCGGCGCTGCGATCGAGCCTGGCGTGAGCCACGACATGTGAACGATCTTCGGCGAGCTCGATTTGCTCGATGCGGCCGATCGCTACCTCCTTGTAGCGCACCTCCGTCTTGCCTGCCTCGAGTCCGTCGGCGGATTCGAACGCGATCGATATCGCGGGGCCCTCGTTACGCCAGGTATGGATGACCAGCGACAATGCGCTCAGCGCAGCGACGATCGGCACCAGCCAGATCACGCCGGCCGCCCAACGAACGCGCCGGACCAGAGGCGCCGGCGGTGCCGCACCGACCGGTTGCGTCTCGCTCATGTGTCCGCGCTCCAGATCAGCCGCGCATCGAAACTCGCTGCGGCCAGCATCATCAGCACGACAACGAGCCCGAAGAAGACGATGCCCAGTCGTGGCTCCGCGGTTCCCAGCGCGCGAAAGTGCAGCAGCGCGGAAACCAGTGCGACGACGATGACGTCGAGCATCGACCAGTAGCCGATCGCCTCGACGAACCGATAGAGGCGCGCACGCTGCGCCCTTGCCCATGCCGTGCGTCTGTGCGCCGCCACAAGCAGCGTACCGATGACGAGAAACTTCGTGACCGGGACGCCGACGCTCGCCACGAAGATCAGCGTCGCGATGTCCCACGAGCCCGACTTCCAGAACTCGACGATCCCCTCGAGTATCGTGCTCTCGCTGCCGGGACCGAGCACCTTCGTGTACATCACCGGCAGCACGTTCGCCGGAACGTAGAATATCAATGCAGCGACAAGGAATGCCGAGGTGCGTGCGATGCTGTCGCGCTTGCGCCTGCGCAGCGGCGCGCCACAACGCGTGCAAGCGGTCGTGTCGGCAGATTGAACCCTTCCGCACACGCCGCACGCGACGATGCCGATCGAGGCCGCCCGAGGCGGATGGGTCAGGGCGCCGGCAGCCTGTTCCATAGCGAGCGGACATCGCGCTTGGCGACCACGGCGAGCAGAATTGCGAGCGCCATCGTCGCGTATGTACCCGGTCCGGGTACGACGTGGAGCAAGCCAGACAGCTTGACGATCGCGACCAGCACGCCAAGCATGAACACTTCGATCATGCTCCAGGGTCGCACGGCGTGCAAAAGGCGCAGGCCGATCGCGGCGCCGGGCGCGCGACGATCGAACGCGGCGAAGCCGAGGATCCACAGCAACAGGGAAATCTGCAGGGCGGGAACTGCAATCAATGCGATGCCGGCCAGCACACCCATCACGACGGCATAGCCGTGCCAGAGCGCCGCGACGGCTTCCCACAATGTCACCTCGTTGCGCATTCCGTTGACCGTGATGCGAATCGCCGGCGCCACATTCGCGACGACGAACAGGATCGCCGCCGCGAACGTCAGCGCAAGCAGGTCGCGTGTCGTCAGGCGGCTGCCGCGATAGAGGACGGCGCCGCACTGCCGGCAGAAGGCACTCTCGTCACGTGCGAACGACAAGCGACTGAACACGGCGTCGCATTGATCGCAGACGATCAGTGTTTGCAGTCGGGTCGCGACTGCCGCTGACGGGTCGTCTGCTGCGACGTGCGGATCGCTCATGTCTTACGAGCTCGAGTCCGGCAGCGCGTAGGCGACGACGTAATCGCCAGGCGGCGTGCGCATGAAGTGATGTCCGCCTGCCATGATGACGATGTACTGCTTTCCGTTCTGCGAGTAGGTCATCGGCGTCGCCTGGCCGCCGGCGGGCAGCACGTCCTTCCACACGACCTTGCCCGTGCGGATGTCGATCGCGCGGATCAGGTTGTCGGTCGCCGCCGCAATGAACACGAGCCCGCCTGCCGTGATGATCGGACCACCGTTGTTGGGCGTACCGATCTCCATCGGCATGCCGGTCGGAAGTCCGAACGGCCCGTTCGCGCGCGCGGTACCGAGTGGGTGCTGCCACACGACCTTGCGCGTGTGCATGTCGATCGCCGTGATCATGCCATACGGCGGCTCGTTGCAAAGAACCTGCGTCAGCGGCATCACCCATGGCGAGACGGTGATGCCGTAGGGCGTATCCGCCATCGCCCCGTTGCCTTCCGCGCCGCCGCCGCTGGGGGAATACGCCGGATCGTCGATCGACTTCAAGCCGATCCGGTCGGCCTCGGCGCGCGAGACGAGCTGGTCGTACATCGGCGTGTTGTTCCAGTTCGCGATCAGGATGGCGCGGTTCGCGTCGTACGCGACGCCGCCCCAGTCGCTGCCGCCGTTGTAGCCCGGAAATTCGATCCAGGGCTTCTCGATGCCGGCCGGCGTGAACTCGCCGACGTAGTTGGCGCGGCGGAACTGGATGCGGCAATAAAGCTGATCGAGAGGCGTCAGGCCCCACATCTGTTGCTCGGTGAGATCAGGCAGGCCAAGCCGCGGCATGTCGGTCGACCACGGCTGCGTCGGCGCCCGCGGATCTCCCGGAACATTGCCCGCGGGTGCGGGACGTTCCTCGACGGCCGTGAGCGGTTTGCCGTCACGGCGATCGAGCACGAACGTCTGACCGCGCTTGGTTGGGACGATCATCGCGGGCACCGCCTCGCCGGCTTCGTTGGGATAGGTCATCAAGGTCGGCTGCGAACCCATGTCGTAGTCCCAGACGTCCTTGTGCACGGTCTGAAACACCCACCGCACGTTTCCGCTGCGCACATCGAGCGCGACGATCGCGGACGACACCGCGTTTTCCTGCGGTGAGCGCATCGCGCTGTAGTAATCGGCCGCGGAATTGCCGGTCGGCACGTAGACCAGACCGAGCGCATCGTCGCCCACCATGGTCGCCCAGGAATTCGGCGTGCCGCGACTGTAGCTTTGTCCCGGCGGCGGCAAGCCGTGCTCGTTCGGACGATTGACGTCCCAGGCCCAGAGGAATTCACCGGTGTCGGCGCTGTAGCCGCGGATGACACCCGAAGGCGCCCAGCGACGCTGGCCGTCGAGCACTTCCTGGTTCGTCACGATCACGCCGTCGACGATCGGCGGCGGTGCCGGCTCGGCGATGAAGCCGGGCACGGTCTCGCCCATGCCGATGAGGAGATCGACCCGGCCGTGCTCGCCAAAATCCTCGCAAGGCTGGCCGCTTTGTGCGTCGACAGCGATGAGTTTTTCGTTGAGCGTCGCTTCGATGATGCGCGCGTGGCAGGGCTGTCCTTCGGGCACCGTCTTCGACGTGTAGTAAGTAACGCCGCGGCAGGCCGCCGTATACGGTGCGTCCTCGTATCGCACGCCGGATTCGTAGCGCCAGACCTGCTTGCCGGTCGCGGGATCAAGCCGAAGCAGATCGTTGGTCGCTGTGCACAGGAAGACCGCGTCACCGACCTTGATCGGCGTCGTCTCCGCCGCCCACTTGTTGACCTTGCCCGCGGGCGGCAGATCGCCGGTACGAAAAGTCCATGCGCGCGTCAGTTTGCCGACGTTCCCGGGCGTTATTTGCGTCAGCGGCGAATAGCGCGTCGCTTGCGCGTCGCGGCCGTAGTACTGCCAGTCCGTGTCAGGCTGCGCATCCGCGGCCGACGGCGGATGAAGCGGCGAGCCAGCAAACGGCTGCTCCGGCGCGATCGAATGGTACGGGACGAAGGCGAGGCCGAGCGCCACGACGAAGATCGCAACCATCGCGGCCGTGAGGGTCAGGGAGACGCGCCGGCTCGCGGGCTTGTCGAGTTTCGGCAGGATCAGCGCCAGAAAGAGACCCAATATCGTGATCACATCGAGGCGCGGAACCCAACCCCAATAGTCGAGGCCGCATTCCCACGCCGACCACAGGACCGTACCGGCGAACACAGCGCCGTAGATCCATGCGCCTGTCGTGCGACCACGCAGCAGCAGTACGCCCGAGGCCACAAGTCCGATGCCGGCGACAAGGTAGTACCAGGATCCGCCGACGCTCAGCAGGCGCACGCCTCCGAGGATGAACGCTGCGCCCAGGAGGACGATCGCGAGCGCCAGCGTACGTACGGCTCCGCCGATGGTCGAGTGCGATGAATTCAGTAGCATCTCATTACTCCCAGTGAAGTTGTTCAAGCGAGCCGCACGCGAGGAGGCTCGTCGTTCCATACACGCTCCTGTGCGGCGACCGTTCCGGCACGATCACCGGAATGCCTCGCCAGCGGATGGAGCGAACTGTGCTCATGCCCGATTCATGCGCGCGATCGAGAAGCTCTCCACGTGCGGAATCTGCGGGATCTCGTCGGCCAACATCGACAGTGTGCTTTTGCCCGCCAGCGAGCTCGCGAGGACCGTGAATTCCATCTCGAACTTTCCATCGCCGAAAGTCATGGACACGCTGTCGCCCTGGAGCAGCAGCCCTCGCCTCTCCATGAACGCATCGACGAGTTCGTCGCTCGGGCGGTGGCTGTCGCGATAACGCAGCGTTACCGCGAGCGCAGAGCGGGCCGGCAGATAGCGCTCCAGATGCGGCACGACGACCATGCACGCGATGAAAAGCAGGGTCAGCGCGACGGCTGCAGTGTAAAAGCCGACACCAACCAGGATGCCGACCGCGGACGACGACCAGATCGAAGCGGCCGTCGTGAGACCGCGTATGTTCATGCCGCTCTTGACGATGATGCCCGCGCCGAGGAACCCGATGCCGGTCAGGATGCTGCCGATCGGATTCATCTGCAGCGCTGCGGTCGATGGCAACCCGCCGCCAAACCAGGTTGCGGAATAGCCTGTCGCCGCTGTCAGCGCACACGCAGCCATGCAGACGAGACAATAGACCTGCGCACCGGATGCTCGCCCATGGAAGTGACGTTCGTAGCCCATCGCCCATGCAAGAACGAACGCAACGAGGACGTGTTCCGTGATCGAGAAGCCGATCGTGATCGAGGACTCCATGAATTCTCCGGCAAGATTCGCCTCGACGCTTCAGAACGCGATGACCGTCTTGAGCCCGACGACGAAGGCGTCGTGGAGATCGGTGCCGCCCGGGTTGTGGATGTACTGGAGGTTCGGCCTGATCTGGATCGAAGGCAGCGGCGCGAAGCTGTAGAACACTTCGCATACGTACTCGTCACCATCGCGCACGAGCTTGGCGTCGTCCGGATGGGTCGCGTTGTAGAGTCGCTGATAGTCCGCGAGGCGGCCGTTGGCATGCGTCGCGCCCACGGCAACTCCGATGAAGTCATGGATCCGGCCAAACGGTTGGTAGTATTCGCCGCCGAGCGCAATCTGCCGGTCCGTGGACGACGTCTCGGCGTCGGCCTTGGCCGCGTTGAAGAAGGCGACCCATCCTTCGCCGCCGGCGGTTCCCGTCAGCTGCTGCTGAAGCGTGACGTAGGCGCCATAACGCGAGTCGCGCTGCAGCGGCGCATCGCCCGTCAGTGCGCGAGGTGTGTGGTTGACGTCGTCGAACAGGTCGCTGCCGCCTGCGGTGTTGTACCAGACGCCGGTCTTGTAGCTGCCTGGTAGCCCGTTCCACTTGGGTGTCCATCCGAATTCGAGCGGCAGCAGCCAGCCCTTCGTTCCCGGGTTGTCGAGCGTCAACCCGTTGTGGCGCGCATAGTCATCGTCGACGTAGTCCGGATTGAGCTGATAGGCAGCGATCTGCACGGACGTCTGTGCGGATGTCTTGACCTTGAGCCGCGTTGCCCACTGGCTCGTCGGCCAGTTCACCCAGTAGTCGCCGACGATGTTGCCGGGCTGCGCGCCGCAGAACGTGAGATTCTGGAAGTCGCACGAGAAGCTCGCGATGTCCGCACCGACCGGCAGACGGCCGATGCTCCAGTCGATCACGCCGTCGAGCCAACGCTGATCGAGTGCGAAGATCGTCAGATGCCAGGTCTGCCCGCGCCCATACACTTCCTGGATCAGCTGGTTGTTGCCGATCCCGGCGTCTGCGCCGAGGTTGCGTCCGTTGCGGTCCGTTATGTAGATCTGGAACGTCGCGTTCTGCCATCGAACGAGTTTCTCGAGATCCAACGTCGCGCCGAGCTTCCACTGGTCCGTGTAGCGCGTCAGCTGGTCGGTTCCGCCGGTGAAGTTATGTGCAGCCTCACTGACGTAGCCGAAATCGAACGTCACACCAGCATCGGCGAAACGCGTGCGCGCGCCGCCCCAGTCGCCGAAAAGGTAAGCGCCGTCGTCCGCAGCGGACGCCGCATGCGCGGCGAGGCCGAACCCGAGCACAAGCGCGCTGCGGACTGCAATGACGCCACGCTTCACTTGTGATCCTCCGGCAGCGCGAAGGCCATCAGAGAGTCGCCCATCTTCGTGCCGAGCGAGCCGTGCCCACCGGCCATGATCACGACGTATTGCTTGCCGGTCTTGTCCGAGACATAGCTCATCGGCGTCGCCTGACCGCCGGCGGGCAGCCGGTATTGCCAGAGCTTCTCGCCGGATCGCACGTCGTACGCGCGCAGGTAGTAGTCGAGCGTGGCGCTCATGAACGCGACGCCGCCTCCGGTCACCATCGAACCGCCGAGCGTCGGCACGCCGAGCGGCATCGGAATCGGCAGCGGCGCTGAGTCGCGGACCGTGCCGTTCTTGTGCATCCAGACCTTCTTCAGCGTCTTCAGATCGACGGCCGCAACGTAGCCCCACGGCGGCGCCTGACACGGAATGTGCAGCGGCGAAAGCAACGGATGCAGGTCCACTGCGAACGGCGTGCCGGTCATCGGCTGCAGGCCCGCCTCGGTGCCGCTGCCGCCTTTCGCGTCGATCGTGCCGCGGCGGTGCAGCCGCGAGACGAAGCCCATGTAGTTCGGGTTCGCGAACGCGATCTGTCGCACGGGATCGATCGAGAGGCCGCCCCAGTCGAAGACGCCGTAGTTGCCCGGATAAACGAACGAGCCCTGCTCGGACGGCGGCGTAAAGATGCCCTCGTAGCGCAGCCCCTTGAAGATGATGCGGCAGGCAAGCTGATCGAATGGCGTGCTGCCCCACATGTCGCTCTCGCTGACATTGCGTTCGGGCTTGTACGAGAGCTCGGAGAACGGCTGCGTCGGCGAAGTGTGATCGCCTTCGGCGGCACCTTGCGGCACAGGACGCTCCGGTGCAGGCACGATCAGCGATCCGTCGCGCCGATCGATGACGTAGAGATCGGCGCGTTTCGTCGAGGCGATCAGCGCCGGTACTTTGCCACGCGGCGTATCGAGATCGACCAGACTCGGCTGACCGCCGATGTCCATGTCCCAAAGATCATGGTGTACGGTCTGATAGACCCAGCGCACGCGGCCGGTGGCGATTTCGAGCGCGACGATCGCGCTGTTGAAGCGCTCGCCCTCCGGCATGCGGTTGCCGCCCCAGATGTCCGGCGTCTGGTTGCCCATCGGCAGGTAGACGAGCCCGAGGCTTTCGTCCGCGCTGGCGACGCTCCACATGTTCGGCGAGTTGCGCACATAGGTCCCGCCCTCCGGGATCGGCGCCGTTGCGTCGGGATTGCCGGAATCCCAGTTCCAGACCAGCTTGCCGGTGTCGATGTCGTAGCCGCGCACGACACCCGACGGCTCATCCGTCGAATCATTGTCCGTAACGGCTGCGGCCGCGATCAGCACGTGACGCGTCACCAGCGGCGGCGAGGTCGGATTGAGAAACCCCGCAATGACGTTGCCTTGGTTTGGCTTGAGGTCGACGACGCCATGGTCGCCGAACGAAGTGCACGCGCGGCCGTCATCCGCGTTGACGGCGACGATCGTCGCGTCGGCCGTCGGCGCATAGATGCGGCGCGGACATGCGGCGACCGCCGCCGCGTGCTCGTCGCTCGAAGCGGCGCCCGACCGGGCCGTGTCGGCCGCGTCACCAGGCGTTGCCTGGGCATCGGCGTACGCGTTTGCGTCGTAGTAGGCGACGCCGCGGCAGATCATGTGCTGGTAGCTCTTCGCGTTGCGGTTGATCTTGGGATCGAATCGCCAGAGCTCGCTTCCGCTGTCGGGATCGAGCGCGATCACGACGTTGTGCGGCGTGCAGATATAGACCTTGCCGTTCGCCTTGATCGGCGTTACTTCGTTGGCCGTCTCTTCGGGGTCATTCGGCCCCTTGAAGTCGCCGGTATGGAACGTCCATGCGAGCTTGAGGTCCTGCACGTTCGCCGGCGTGATATCAGTCGCCGGCGCAAAGCGGTCGCCGAAGCCGGATCGTCCGTACGCAATCCAGTCGTTCGGCGATATCTTCGGGCCCGCCGCGTCCACCGCGAGCGGCTGCGATCGCTCGGGCACTTCGCCCGGCCGGTCGTCGTAGTCCTTCGCCAGCGAAATACCGAGCACGATCACGGAGAACGCCGTCGCGGTACCGAGCGCAATGGTCGCTGCGCTCGATGGCGCCACAAGTCTCCTTCGCACCCAAGGCAGGAGCAGCACGAGCGCGACCACAACCCAGACGTCGAGTCGAGGCACGAGCCGCCACCAGTCGAACCGGACCTCGACGAGCGACCAGATCGTCGTCGCCGCGAGCATGAGCGCGTACACGTACAGCGCCACCGCGCGACGGCGCGCGAGCAGGTATCCAACCGCGATCACGACAACGCCTGCAACGAGGTAGTACCACGACCCGCCGCGCGCGATGAGCCAAATGCCACCGCATGACAGGAACGCGCCGAGCAATACGAGCACGGCGCCGATCCAGACCGGCGTCCTGGCCACAGCAACATCGGATTTCATGATTCGTTTCTCCAGGACTCTCATTGACTGCTCTCCGACAGCTTGGCATCGAGAGTGATGTCCGTCCGAAACAGGCGAGAGACCGGGCAATGGATTTTTGCCTGGGTCGCAGCGTCGGCAAACGCACCCTCGTCGAGCTCCGGCACGCTCGCCCGAGTCTTCAGACGCACGGCAGGAATCGCGTAGCCGTCGGCGGTGTCCTCCAGCGTAACCTCGGCCTGTGTTTCGATTTGAAGCGCCACCTTGCCGATTCGCTCCAACATCATCACGAGGCTCATCGTGAAGCAGCTCGCGTGTGCCGCTGCGAGCAATTCTTCCGGATTGGTTCCCCTCACTCCGTCTACTCGACTTTCGAATCCGTACGGATAGTTGGACAACACTTTGCTACGCGTCGAAACCGTGCCCTTCCCTTCGTTCAGATCGCCCGACCACGTAGCCGAGCCGACACGGCGAAGTTTCATAGTGCGTCTTCTGAGCATTCGAATGATTGGGAAGGATGCTCGCTGCAACGCACGTCGCGCGCTATCCCCCACGCAGGGGATACGGCAGAAGGAGTAGTGGCCTCAAGCTGAGATGGGCCGCGTTGATTCGATACGCCGCCGCTTAGGTGCTCACCCGTGACCATCTCGAGGTTCCAATGATCAGATACCGCGTGCCGTTGGTGACAACGATAGAGCGACTCGATGCGCAGATCCGGCGGTGGCCGGCGCACTGGTTGGTGGGTTACTTGTGCCTGGTGTCGACGGTGGCTGTTGCAACCTGCATCGCAAGTGCCGCACGAGTCGACAGAACTGCCCCGATGAACGAAGCGCTGCAGGTTTGCGTCACCGGGTCTCCAGGGCCGCGCCTTCAACGCTGTCCTCGCTGACCCTCCCTTTCCTGCACGAGTCGTTTCGATTCTGCGAAGGTGCTGCAGCAGCAACTACCCCCTCTTTGGGGGATTCCGCGCTCGCCCATCGACACGGAACATCGATCTCGCATGTTTCCTTACGAGTGGATGCCGGTGATGCGGACAGTCGGCCCTCCATCAGGTGACAACCCTGGAGCCAGATTCGGCGTGTGTACGCTCTTGAGCAAATCTTCCAGGGCGCTTCTGCTGGCTGCGTGCATGATCCTGGCCGGATGCGCCGGATCGCCGACCCAGAACGTATTCGGCTCGTTCTTTCCATCCTGGATGGTCTGCGCCCTGGCCGGTCTCGTGTTCGCAGCGGTCATGCACCGCGTATTCGCCGCAATCGGCATCGACCAGGCGCTGCCGGCGCCGCTCCTCGTCTATCTGTCGCTCGCCGTCGCGTTCACGTTCGCCACGTGGCTGATCTGGCTCGGCTGAGTGGAAGTGCACATGATGATTTCCCGCCAAGCCACCGCCCGCATCACCGCCATTGCTGCCGTCACGGCTGCCATCGTGCTCGCTGTCGTTGCGCTGCTATGGCTCGACCACCGCCCGCGCACCGACGATGCGCATATCTACGCAGACACGACACTCGTTGCGCCCGATGTCAGCGGCCGCATCATCAAGATCCACGTGCGCGACAACCAGGACGTGCACAAGGGCGACGTGCTCGTCGACATCGATGCCGAGCCCTTCCAGCTGCGCGTGCACCAGGCTCAAGCGCAGGTCGACGCGCTGCAGGCGGAGATCGACCTGACCACGCGCCAGATCGCCGCGCAGACGACCGGCGCCGATGCGGCCACGACGCAGATACGGCGTGCACGCGCGCAGCTTGCGCTCGCACGGGATTCGCGCCAGCGTCTGGAGCCGATGCTGGGCAAGGGCTACGTCACGGAACAACAGCTCGACGAAGCGCGCACGAACGAGCGTACCGCACAGGTCGCGCTCGAGACATCGACGCAGCAGTCGACTCAGGCGCGTCAGGCCATCTCCGATACCGAAAGCCTCATGGCACAGCTGCGCGGCGCGGAGGCTTCGCTGAAGTTGGCCGAGCGCGACCTGCGCAATGTGACATTGCGCGCGCCGTTCGATGGACGGGTCAGCGGGCTCGAAATCGCCGAAGGCAGCTATGCGGTCGCGGGTCATCCGCTCTTCACGCTGATCGACACGAGCCGTTGGTACGCGGTCGCCGACTTCCGCGAGACCGAGCTCCCCCACATTCATGCGGGCGACGCGGCGACGGTATGGCTCATGGCAGATACCGCGCACCCGCTGAAAGGTCACGTCGAGAGTCTCGGCGGCGGCGTGCAACCCGACAACGGCGGCGGCGCGCCCGGGCTGCCGGTGGTGGAGCGTTCGCTCAAGTGGGTCGTCATCGCTCAGCGTTTTCCGGTGCGGGTGCTGCTCGACGGTCCTCCATCCGATGCGGTGCGCAACGGCGCGACCGCCTCGGTGCGCGTCCGCGACGATCATGTCCACTGACATCGCCATCGACCGGCCACCCTGGCTCGTTTTTCTGCGCGACGAGCTTGCACTGCGTCCCGGTCGCGCCGCCCAGATCGCGCGGATCACCATTTGCTGCGTGATCACCGTGGTGATCTGCATGGTGTTCCGCATTCCCGAGGCGGCCTACGCGGCCTTCCTCGTCTTCATGGTCGCCGGCTCCGAAACGGCGATCACGCTGATGACGGCAGTGGCTGGTGCGATCGCCGCAACGGCCGCCCTGCTTGCGCTGTCGCTCGTCTTCTTCATGCTCGATGCGGGCGAGCCGGCCGTGCGTCTGCCGTTGATGGCGGCCACGACGTTCCTCGCCATGTTCCTGTCGCGCGTCATCGCGATCGGTCCGATCGCATTTCTGATCGGATTCCTTCTCGTCATCACGCAGACGCTCATCGACGTCATCCCTTCCCTCGAGGACCTGACCCACTTCGTGATGTGGCTATGGATCGTCGTCATGTTGCCCGCGGCGCTCACCCTGCTGGCGGAGCTCGCTTTCGGGCAGAGCCCGGCGCGCCTCGTACGCGACAAGGCATTGTTCGTGCTGACCCGTGTCGAGGAGGCCTTGCGCCGCGGCGACGCATCGAGGCTCGCCGGTTCCGCCGCCAGCACGGGCGGGCTCGTCGAATTGCGCGAGCGGGCGGATCTGGTCGATCACTCGCTCGGACCACGCAAGCGCGCCGATATCGCGCTGATCGAAACGCTCGACGAGCTCGTGCGCGTTGCGAGGCTGATGCCGAGTCAACTCACGAACGCAGCGCGCAAACCCCTCGCCGACGCGTGCGCAAGCTGCAGGGAAGCGCTGCTGTGCTCGCACGAACCTTCGGTCCGAACGACCGCCGTCTCCGACGAGACGCTGCAGAGTCTCGATGCGCGCGCGCGTCCCGTCGTGCTCGCCGCGGCCACCGTGCTCGACCGGCTGCTGGCAGGGCTCGCGCGCCGCGCGGACGGACAAAAAGATGCGGCGAGCGCGCCCGAGAAGAAACCGTTCCTGATCGCCGATGCGTTCTCGAATCCCGAGCACGTACGCTTCGCGCTGAAGTCCACTCTCGCGGTGATGCTCGTCTACATCTTCTATTCGGCCGTGGACTGGCCGGGGATTCGTACGTGCATCGTGACTTGCTTCTTCGTCGCGCTCGGCAGCGTGGGCGAGACCGTTCACAAGCTGACGCTTCGACTGAGTGGCGCCATGGCCGGGGGCTTGCTCGGCCTGCTTTGCATCGTCCTCGTTCTGCCACACGTGACCGGCATCGCCGGTCTATCGGTGGTTGTTGCTGTCGTCGCCGCGCTCGGCGCGTGGATTTCGACGAGCAGCGAGCGATTGGCCTACGCCGGAATGCAATTCGCGTTCGCGTTCTACATCGGCGTCCTGCAAGGCTTCGGTCCGACCGAAGAGCTCACGGTGCTGCGCGATCGCGTCCTCGGCATTCTTCTCGGAAATATTGTGATGTCGGTCGTCTTCACGACCGTGTGGCCGGTGAGCGCGGTAACGCAAGCCGAAGCGGCCCTGAAAAAGGCCTTCGCGACACTCGCCGCGTTGCTGCGCGACACGGCTACCGACGCGCGCCTCGGCGTCTCGCAGAATCTCGAGCGCGCGCGACGACTCCTTTCGATGGGCACGTTCGAATGGGGTCTTGTACCGGGGCACGCGGAGCACGAGATGGAGGCCCGCACGCGGCTCGCCGACCTCGACAGGCTGAGCGCCGCGACGTTCGTCGTCGTCAACCAGCCGCGCTTCGACGACATCGACGAAACGTGGCGCAACGCGGCCGCGGCATGGCTCGAGAGTCGCGGGACGACTCCGGTTCTCGACGATGCTCCTGTGCTTGCGCAGCTCGCGACCTTGCGCGGCGACACGCCTGCATCGCTGCGTGCTGCTCTCGAATCGCAGCTCGTGTTGGCCTCAGAGATCAGGAGCGCAACGCTACATGCCACGTAACGTCGTGCCCATCGCCGTCGTCGCGGCGGCTCTCGCCGCATGTGCGATGTCCGCGCATGCGGGCGACCCGCTGACGCTGGCACCCGAAACGCCGACGCGGCCGTGGCCGTTGCCTGACATGGGCGCAACAACTGCCACAGCAGGGGTGGCTCCGCCTTCTGCGTTCGAGCCCGGAAAGATGTATGACCTGCCGGCACTCATCGACCTCGCCCAACGCAGCAATCCCACGACGCGCGAAGCGTGGGAGCGCGCGCGGCAAGCGGCGCTCGCGGTCGGTCTGGTGGAAAGCAGCTACTTGCCTGAACTCTCGGTCGAGGCGCTCGGCGGTTACCAGCGCACGCCACTGCCGATCCCGTCGACCTTGATTTCAAAGGGCTACTTTACTTCGGAGACGCGCGAGATCGTGCCGAGCCTCGCCCTCAAGTGGCTGCTGTTCGACTTCGGGCGACGCGAGCACGCCGAGGACGCGGCGCGCGCAAACTCCTTCGTCGCCAACGTGACGTTCACAGGCGCCCACCAGAAACTGATTTTCGCCGTCACCCGCGACTACCACGCGTTCGGTTCGGCGAGAGACAAGCGCGGAGCGGCCGAAAAGGCGCTGCAAACGGCCGAAATCGATTCCGCGGCGGTGCAGGCGCACCGAGCAAACGGGCTGGCGACGAGCGTCGACGTGGCCCACGCGCAGCGACAGGTCGCGCAGGCACGGTTCAATTTCGCGCGCGCGAGCGGCGGCGAACGTACGAGTCGGGCGGCACTTCTCGCCGACGTCGGCGTTCCGCCGACGATCGACCTCGAGATCGCCGAAGAGGGCGCCGGAGAGATGCCGCGCACACCGGTCGAAACCGTCGATCGTTACGTCGCGCAGGCGCTAACGAACCGGCCTGACATTCTCGCGGACCTTGCCCACGAGCGCGCCGCGCAGGCGACGCTGGAGAAAGAGCGCGCCGAGCATCGGCCTACGGTTTCCCTCGTTGCGCAGGCATACCAGAACATCGGCGCGCTGAGCTCGGATGGCAGCCCGTACTCGCACGTCAACAAGCCGGGAGGCGCTCTCTTCGTGCAGTTCAGCATGCCGCTATTCGACGGTGGACGCCGCGACACGCAGATCGCGATCGCACGCTCGGAAATCGACGCGTCGGCCGACCAGACCGAGGCAGCGCGACACAAGGCGACGCGCGAAGTCGTCGATGCCTACAACGGACTCACGACGGCACTCGCCGAACACGACGCGGCGGTCGCGGTCACCGAGGCTGCGCGCACGGCACACGACGCGGGTCTCGAGTCGTACCGCCATGGCCTCGGCACGTACACGACCCTCATGGATGACGAGAACGCGCTGGCCCAAGCCGAGTCGGAGCTCGCAGATGCGCGAGCGAACGTGCGGACCGCGGCGGCAGCTCTTGCATTCTCGACGGGATCCATCGACGCGCGATGCCAGGAGTCGCTCGGTTGCGGCCGGAGCGAACGCTGACAACGCGAGCGACGCCAGTGCGAGCGCTGCGAGGCGAGTGAACCCGGTTTTCCACAACACCACACATTCATGCAAAGGTTCACAACTCCATATGGTTTCAGTTCCACGGCCTCGGAAGTAATCGCCGGTGTGGATCTGTCCGGCAAGCGCGCCATCGTCACCGGCGGCGCGTCGGGCATCGGGATCGAAACCGCACGAGCTCTCGCCCAAGCCGGGACAGAAGTCACGATAGCCGTGCGCCAGCCGGAGTCCGCAAGGCCTGTCGTCGAGGAGCTGCGACGTTCGACCGGCAACCCCGCTATCGCGATTGCCATGCTTGACCTCGCGGACCTGGAATCGGTGACCGAATTCGTGGATGGCTGGAAAGGACCGCTCCACATCCTGATCAACAACGCCGGCATCATGGCTGTGCCTGATCTGCAGAAGACTCCGCAAGGGTTCGAGTTGCAATTCGGCACGAATTTCGTGGGCCATTTCGCATTGACACAGGGTCTGCATCGGGCGTTGAGCGCGGCCAATGGCGCGCGCGTGGTGTCCGTAAGTTCTTCAGGTCATCTGTTCTCGCCGGTCGTGTTCGATGATCTCGATTTTGATTTCATCCCCTACACGCCATTTGGCGCGTACGGGCAATCAAAGACGGCCGACGCACTGCTGGCGGTAGCCGTTACACAACGTTGGTCAGGAGACGGCATCCTTTCGAATGCCCTCAATCCCGGCGCGATCGCGACCGGTCTGCAAAAGCATACCGGCGGTCTGAAAACGCCCCCCGATCGGCGCAAGCGGCCTGACCAGGGTGCAGCAACCTCCGTGCTGTTGGCTGCCTCACCGCTGCTCGAAGGCGTCGGCGGTCTCTATTTCGAAGATTGTGGGCAAGCAGTCCAGGTTGCCAGTCGGCCGACGGACTTTTCCGGCGGATACGCAGCCTACGCCGTCGATCCCGAAAACGCAGAACGTCTCTGGCACGTGACGAACAAACGCATCCGTGGCCTTGCAAGTTAGCCCGCGGAGAGCGCACCCCATTTCTCATCGCCCGTTACGCCTATCGAGATTTTCGCTGCCGACAGCCGCAATTGAGTCACAGGCGACACAGCATGAAGCTGCCGCCGACGTATTTGCATTGAAGGAGAACTACTACTGATGAGCATTGAAATTACAGGCAATCATATTTTCGTACTCGAGGTGACTCCGCCACGCATGCTGTCCGTCACGCCGACCGGCGGAAGCGTGAACGTGCTGGTCGACAAGCTGGGCGGCACGCCGGACGGCATCGCCATCGACCACGTCGGGCGACACATCTATTGGACCAACATGGGCGAGGACTGGTCCAGGAACGACGGCTTCATCGAGCGCGTCGATTTCGACGGCAGCAACAGAACCGTTGTCATTCCCAAGGGCGCGACGTTCACGCCGAAACAACTGCAAGTGGACGCAGAGGCGGGCCTGCTCTACTGGTGCGACCGCGAAGGCATGCGCGTCATGCGCTCGCGCACGGACGGCTCCGAGATCACCGTGCTCGTCGAAACCGGATCAACCGCGGCCGATCGCGCCGATGAACGCAATCACTGTGTCGGTATCGCCATCGATCGCGCCGGCAGTCGCTTGTACTGGACCCAGAAAGGTCCTCCGAAAGGCGGCAAAGGGCGCATCTTCGCTGCACCACTGGACCTTCCGAATGGCATGTCGCCGCGATCGCGTGTCGATGCGACGCTGCTTTTCGACAAGCTTCCCGAACCCATCGACCTCGAATGGGACGGCGAGACCAGCACCCTCTACTGGACGGATCGCGGTGCGCCGCCGCAGGGGAACACGCTCAACCGGAGCCGCTTCGTCGACGGCAAGCCCGGCAAGGTGGAAATCCTGCTGTCGGACCTGGCCGAAGGAATTGGTCTGGCTCTCGACAAGGATCGCGCGCGCGCGTTCGTCACGGATCTCGGTGGGTCGATCCGGGCTGTTTCGTTCAATGGAAGCCAGCCCCGCATCGTACTTTCGGGACGTGGACCTCTGACCGGCATCGTATTCCTGCACTCATAGTTCGAGACCAATATGGACAGAGAAATCAAGAAAGTCGCAATCATCGGCACAGGCGTGATCGGCGCGAGCTGGTCCGCTCTGTTCCTCGCAAAGGGCCTTGATGTCGTCGCGACGGACGTCGCGCCCAACGCGAAGGCTTCGCTCGAAGCGTTCATCGAGTCGGCCTGGCCGGCGCTGCGCCGATTGGGTCTGGCTCCCGGCGCGTCGCGTGATCGCCTGAGCTTCACGAGCAATCTGGATGAGGCGCTCGCCGACTGCGACCTCGTTCAGGAGAACGGACCGGAGCGCATCGCGTTCAAACAGGAGCTCTACAAAAGTCTGGACCAGAAGCTGGATCCGGACGTCATCATCGCGTCGAGTTCTTCGGGGCTGACGATGAGCGAGATCCAGGCCGCCTGTGAGCACCATCCCGAGCGCTGCGTCATAGGCCATCCTTTCAACCCGCCGCATCTCGTGCCGCTGGTCGAAGTCGTCGCCGGATCGAAGACTTCCTCCGAGACCGTCGAACGCGCCATGAGCTTCTACAACTCGCTCGGCAAGCATGCGATCCGCGTGCGCAAGGAAGTGCCTGGGCATGTCGCCAATCGCCTTGCTGCCGCGCTCTATCGCGAGGTTGTCCACCTCGTTTCCACCGGTGTCGTCGACGTGGCTGATGTCGATGCCGCGGTGTCGTGGGGTCCCGGCCTGCGCTGGGGAATCATGGGTCCCAACATGCTGTACCACCTTGGTGGCGGCGCGGGCGGTATCGAGCACTTCTTCGACCAGTTCACCGCGCCGATGTCGGCGTTGTGGAAAGTGCTCGGCAACCCGGTGGTTACGCCAGAGGTTCGCGCGGCGATCACGAAGGGTGTGCACGAAGAAGCGCACGCGCGCTCGATCCCGCAACTGGAGGCGTATCGCGATGAAGTCCTGCTTGGGCTTGTCGAATTGCGCAAGGACGAAGCCAAGGTGCTCGGCACCTGATCCTGCAAATCGCTTTGCATCGAGCGGCGCCGTCATCACCAATGGATGAAGCGCCTCGTTGAGATGAATTGCCTTGTTTCCGGAGTAGAAGATGACCTCACGAACCAAGTTGTCGACGCGCATCCACCACGAAGACACTCTGACCGGGACGCTGAAGGAGAAGTTGGCGAATCCGGCAGCTGATTCGACCTTCGATTTGCACGAAGGTGTTGACCAGGTCCTTGCCGATGTCGGAATGAACTGGAAGGACTGCGGCGGCAAGCTCTCGTTTTACGGAAAGGACCCGATTCTCCCGAGCGCGATCCGCTTCGGCACGATGTCTGCCATTGGCCTCGCTGCCAAGGCAGTGGCCGCGGCTGCCGTATGGCGGCTTCGTTCGGGAGACGGACAGGACATCGCAGTCGACGTGCGCAAGGCACTGCGGCGCTTCTGCTGTTTCTTCGAAGGAAAATGGGAGCTGATCAACGGGCGTGCGCCCGCGCCGGGTGCCGACGAAGACAATCCTTTCCTGAAGTTTCCGCTCTTCCACGAGACGAGTGACGGCCGCCATGTGCTGCCCTTGAACATCTACCCGAGAATCAGGACGCGGGCGCTCAACTTCCTTCATTGCAGCGACAGCACCGAGTCGGTTCGAAACGCGATCCTCAAGTGGAAAGCAGCAGACCTCGAAGAGGCTGCCGCCGAAGCGGGCCTGGTGATGGGAATGGTTCGAACGAATGAAGAGCTCCGCATGGAGGCGCAATACACGGACGTCCTCTCACGCATGCCTCTCATCCGCGTCGAGAAGATCGGCGAGTCGGAGCCGATCCCGTTCACGCGCAACGGCACGGCCCCGCTCGACGGGATCCGCGCATTCGGCATGGGCCATGTCATTGCCGGTGCCGCGATCGGACGAGACCTTGCCTGGTACGGTGCGGACGTGCTCAACATCTGGCGTCCCAACGACACCGAAAAGGATTCATTCTTCTTCGATGTCCAGGTCGGGATGCGCTCCACGACGCTCGACGATAGCGCGCAAGACCGTCAGACGTTCGACCGCCTTCTCAAGGACGCCGACGTCTTCTTCGCTAACAAACGACCGGGATTCCTCAAGTCCCACGGCATGACGGCGGAGGAGCTGTGCGCCAGGCGCCCCGGTCTGGTGCACGTAACGGTCGTGCTGCACGGTGAAACCGGCCCTTGGTCCAATCGACCCGGCTTCGACGAAATCGGCGCCGCGGTCTCGGGCCTCTTCGCGATCGAAGGCTCGCTTGCGCAACCGAAGCAGCCTCCGATCGTCCCCATTTGCGACAATGTCGTCGGCTGGTTGGGCACCGCCGGCGTTCTGGCAGCACTGCGTCGGCGTGCCGTGGAAGGCGGCAGCTATCGGGTCGTCGTCTCCTTGACCCGCACCGTGCTCTGGCAATTGTCGCTGGGCATCTTCGACAAGAATTACGCGATGAGCACCGCAGGATCGACGGACGAGCACCTTTACGTACCGCCGGACACCTTCGTCGCGGAAACGCCGCTCGGCACGTATCAAGGCATTACCGACCAGGTCGTGCTCTCGAAGACGCCAGGCGCATTTCGAACGGTGCTCGTGCCGCGCGGCTCGTCCAAGCCGGAATGGTTGAAGGTGGCGTAATCAGTCGCTGCTCGTGTCCAGGACGTCGTCGCCACACGTCAATGGGTGACGACGTCCGGCATGATCTGCCCCATCTCCATGGCTTGACTGGCAGGCACCTCTTGGATGCGCGCGAAAGCCTAGCGAGTCTTTTGCGTTTCGACCTCGACCTTCCACGCCGCAAGGAAATCACTCGCGGCGGCGGCTGGCGCGTCGACCATCAGCTTGTCCATGAATGCGACGAATCCAGCTTCGAATCCGTGCCGTCGCAGCTTCCACAATGCGCGCACGCCGGGCTGCGCCAGCGTCTGTCGCCAGCTTTCGCTATAGCTCGCGAACACCGCCTCGCTCAGCAGGCGTTCGTTGTGTTGCAGGAAGGTGTCCTCCGCGCTCGCCAGGAAGGCGCCGTAGATCGCGGTGAACTGCCCGAACTCCGCCGGCGTGATATCCGCCGCCCCGGCTGTGCCTTTGGGCAGCGCCTGCGCACAGGACGGCTCTCCCGCCGCCAAAATGATGTCCACGACGCGCGTCGCGCGCCCCTGCCGGATCGACGCCTGTTGGTTGCGCTCCGCCTGACGCACTTGCAGCGCCAGGTAGATCAGCGAGATCAGCACGACGATGCTGCTGACCAGACTTCCGATCGATGCCCAATCCGAAAGGCTCATACCTACTCCCGCCCAAGCTACCCAGGCCGCCACCTGCAAGCCTTCCCTCTATATTGCGGAATGCAGATTGACGCTTGGAGTCTATGACTCTTTCGTCCTTTGTGGCAGATACTCCTTGGGGTTCGAATCCCAATTATCATTCGTAAGTCTGTCGATTTGCAGTCATCGCCGTTGCCGCCGATGTTGTGTTCATTACCTACGCGAGGACTTCCGCCAAGGCCAGGTGGCAGGCCGCCCGCATTCGCTCGGGCGAAAGCGTCCGGTCCTGTGGAATGCGTGCGGCATCACGTATGACGTCGTTGGCGGAGGAAAAGCATTCTCGAGAGGCGTCGATCACTCGACGCGATGCTTTCGTCGAAAGCGTTGGCCGAATGTCGTTCTCCCACAGCGACTTCAACTGAGGGAGCACTCCGCCGAAAAGTTCGATAGTGTCGTGGACGTAAAGTATATCCTGCGCGCGCTTGTCGGGACGCCGCTCGTGCTGGATCAGCAGTTTCTGCGCGATGAAGCTCATCGGATTCGGAATTTGCAGATCGCTCGCCTTCGGCAGAGGAATACCCTGCTCCGGGCCTATCCGTACCAGCCATGGCTTGACCAGCAGAGCATCCAGATATCTGAGTTTCTGAGCAGTTATGCCCGCCTTGGAAACGGTCGCATCCGGCGCCCCGCTTCGCCTGATTCCGCTGCCTTGCAGAGGCGTAAGAAACTCCGCGTAGAAACCCGCATCGTCGTCGCCCAGCGTGTAATGCGTCGCCGGAGGATGAAAATCTCCGACCACTTCTTCCTGGAAACCTGCCGTGACGAGAGACGATTTGATATCCCCCACAAGCGGTGCCCGGTTTGCAAACGCCAGATCCGTATCCCTGGTCAGTAGTGGCTGATAGGACGGCACACTCGCCATCGGATGAAACCGGAAGAGCCGATGCGCCCATCCGCCGACGATAACGAGATGCGCTCTCCATGGCTCAACCGCCTGGATGAGCCTGGCGAAGGCAGCAAAGTCGTTCACGCGGGCCCCGCCGTGACGACGCCTTTCAATGCTTTTCGACGAATCAACTCGCCTTGCTCTCTACCGCGCGATGGATGGGCGGAGACATCGAGCCAAACCTGGAGCACATCGGATACCGCCATGCCGTTCAGATGTACAGCGCCGCGGAACACCGATTGTGGAGCACGCGCCTGCCTCAAAATGAGATCGAAAGGCTCGCCGGGGGAAGCCGGCACCAGTTCTTTCCAGGGATTGGGATCCAGGCGCGGAAGCTTGGCCACATAAACGTACGATGGCACTCCCTCCACGTGTCCCAACCCGAAGGCATCGGCGGCAGCAAAGAGTCCCAGACAGGCGTGCTGGCCGGAGACGATCTTGCGAAGTTGCGCTTGCGCCGCGCCCCGGATCAAAAAACCCATTCGGAGCTCCGGTGACGACCGCAGAGCTGCCGATTGCCAGCGGCGAAACAGCTCGTCGCGCCTCACCAGCTTCAGACGCTGCGAGGATTCGTCAAGGAATCCTTCCTCGCGCAGCTGATGCGCGAAGCGATACGCGCTCATCACGGAAACGTCCGCGGCCGCCGCTAGTTCCGAGACATTCCGATATTCGCCGCGCGGAGCCGTCAGCAGGCGTTCCTGAATCTCCGGTGCCAGCAATACTTTCAACATCCACTGGTTGAGGTCCGAGAACATGTGGGGAATCCGGCCGGGTGCCGTGGCGGATGTTCGGCGGGGAGCTGTGGTTTCGAGGTTCAGCTCCTGCAGCCCCTTTCCCAGAAAGTACCGGGCTCCATTTTCGAAGATGACACCGACCGCTACACCGGCCGCGAAGCGTTTCGAGAATTCGATGACCTGCTTGAGCAGAGATGGCGAAGCGTCTGCGACATACAACACGGCCAGGGGACGCGCCGTGCCGATCTCCCGCGCATTTGCTTGCGACTGAAGGATGGCCTGCGAAAGGAGGGGAATGACCCGGTCGCGCCTCCCCTCCGAAGCCGTCTTGATCTCGACGGCGTACGCGTCACGCCCCTTTTTCACCAGCAGATGCGCTCGATGCGGCCCCGGGCCCGGCTCGCGTTCGACGTTCCACCCATGCTTGTCAAACAGCAGAGCCACAAGGTCTTCCGCGTGACGGCCAGGATTGGATGACGTATTCGAGTTCATGAGCTTTCTTCGTTCGTTGGCGCTATCACGGCCACGGTAATTATCGTGGCCGTGGTTATTAACATGGCCATGTTAGAATGATCGGTCAGGAAAAGCAATCAAGACCCCCGCAGCATCGCCTTTTCGCTCATCTGAGCGCGCGCCCATTGGTCGGCGCGGGTCCCGTGACTGCCCGATTGCCGGAACAGCGCTCCGAGCTCTCGCTGTCACATATTCGTCATCGAACTGCCGCAGGCTGGGCGTTTACCAGCGTGGCGCGTCGCAATGCAACTCCAAAGCGGGTTGATATTGTCACAGGACCGACACCTGCCGCAGCCGCGTGCGGCGGACTTGTGCCTGCCATCGCCGTCCGTGTCTTCGGATCACACGAACACCACGGTGCTGGAACTGTTCGGCAAGCATGCCGACCTCGCCAACCTGCCCGTCGTCGAGAACCAGCGCCCGATCGGCATGATCAAGCGCCACGTGTTCCTGTCGGAGATGGCCAAGCCGTTTCATCGCGAGGTCTACGAGCGCAAGAGCTGCATCGCATTCATGGATCGCGAGCCGCTGATCGTCAACGCGACGACCACGATCGAGGACACTGCGTTCGCCATCGTCGAATCCGGTGGCAAGGCGTTGACGGACGGTTTCCTGATCGTGCGCGACGGCATGTTCGCCGGCGTCGGTTCCGGGCTCGACCTGATGCGCATGGTGGCGAATCTGCAGGCCGAGAAGAATCGCCAGATCATGCAGAGCATCGACTACGCGAGCGTGATCCAGCGCGCAATGCTGCGCACCTCGCACGAAGCACTGTTCGGCACCTTGCCCGATGCCGGCCTGGTCTGGCAGCCGCGCGACGTGATCGGCGGAGATTTCTATCATTTCTCCGCGTATCCGGACGGCTGGTTCCTGGCGCTTGCCGATTGCACCGGACACGGCGTCCCCGGCGCGTTCATGACATTGATCTCCTCGTCATGGCTGGCGCGAACGCTCGAACGCATGGGGCCGCGCGATCCTGCGCTGCTGCTGGCCGAGCTCAATCGCAGCGTGAAGTCCTCGCTCGGCCAGACCGAATCGCACGACCGTCTCGATGCATCGGACGACGGCCTGGATGCCGTCGCGATGTGGTTCGATCGCGAACAGGCGACGCTCGACTTCGCCAGCGCGCGCACGCCGCTGCATCTGCTTTCACCCGGCGAATCTTCCGTGCGCACGATCGAAGGCGATCGCATGGGGCTGGGTTACGTCGGCACGCCCGCGTCGCATGCATGGACCAACCGGCGTCTTGCGCTGGCGCCGGGCGCGATCGTCTGTGCCACCACCGACGGCATGATCGACCAGATCGGCGGCGCGAAACATATTGCGTTCGGCAAGCAGCGCATCCGCAATGCGATGCTGCGCGCGCGCGATCTGCCGATGGGCGGCTTCGCCGAAGCATTGATGGGCGCGCATGCCGACTACCAGGCCGGACACAGCCGCCGCGACGATCTGACCTTGTTCTGTTTTCGCGCCCAGCCAAAGGCCTCTTGATGAACTACGCCGAATACCGGGATTTCAGCGCGTCGGTAGCCAAGCGCCACATCATCTTCTACTACTTCGGCTATTTCTCGCAGCACATCGTGTCGGCCATGGCCGACGCGGTGCGGCTGCAGCTGGAGCAGGCCGAAACGGCCGCTTCGACGCGGCGCAAGATCTTCTCGTCGTTCGTAGAGATGGCGCAGAACATCACGCATTATTCCGTCGATGCGCTGACGCCGGCCGAGCTGCGCGACAATCAGGTGCGCCAGGGCTCGGTGTGCATCGGCATCGAGGACGATCGCTACTATCTTCTGTGCGCCAACCCGGTCGCCGCGGACAGCGTCGAGGCGCTGCGCGCCAAGCTCGAACCGCTGCGCACGATGACGCTGGATGACATCAAGCGCGCATACCGCGAAACCCTGCGCACCGACCAACCCGACGGCAGCAAGGGCGCCGGACTCGGCTTCCTCACCGTGGCCCGCGACGCCAGCGCGCCGCTGGAATTCGAGTTCGAACCCAGCGCGGGCTCGGACACCGTGATGTTCTACGTCAAGGCGACGATCTGATCCGATGACCACCCAGACCAGCGACGACCTGTTCATCCCGGCCAGCGGCAGCTCGCCCGAAGTGGATTTCCGCTTCGGTGCGCATTCGCTGTCGCTCAAGGGCGAGTCCTACCCGGAAAACGCCGCCGCATTCTACGGCGACGTAATCGCACGAACGCGCGCCTACCTTGCCGCGGCCGAGCCGGCCCAGAGCGTGACCGTGAATGTCTCGCTGACCTACTTCAACAGTTCCAGCACGAAAATGCTGTTCGGGCTCTTTCACGCGCTGAACGACGCCGCGGAGGCCGGCAGGCGCATCGTGCTGAACTGGTACCACGATGTCGACGACGACACGATCCTCGAATTCGGCGCGGAACTGCACGACGAATTTCCCGCACTCGAATTCCATGACATCGCGGTCGGCAGCTGACCGCCGCGGCGATGGCGGATTTCGACCTCTTCCAGGCTGAAGAAGCCGCCCTGGCGACAGCGCTGAGCGTGCACGCGCGCGCCAATGCGGACAGCGAAGCCTACCGCCTGGCGCTCGGCGAATTGATCGTGCGCTACCAGCGCCTGATGCGCGAAACACGCCGCATGATCCGCCACGGCGACCGCCAGGAGCGCGAGCTCAATGTGCTGAACGCGCGCCTGCGCCAGCTGGCCGAGCAGCTCGACTACAAGGCGCGCCACGATCCGCTGACCGGCGAGCTCAATCGCGCCGCGGTGATTGATCTGGCCACGCAGAACCTGCAGCGCACGGCGCTGTCGCTGATCGTGCTCGACATCGATCACTTCAAACGCATCAACGACGGTTTCGGCCATCCGGCCGGCGATGCGGTCATCGTCGAGCTGGTCCGGCGATTGCGCAGCGCGCTGCCCGAAGCCGGCGAGCTCGGCCGCGTCGGTGGAGAGGAATTCACCGTCGTCCTGCCCGGCATCCATCTCGACTCCGCCGCGATGATCGCCGAGGCGATGCGCATCGCGGTCGCCGATCGCCCGTTCGATGCGATCGACGGACCCCAGGTCACGGCGAGCTTCGGCGTCAGCTGGAGTCCGCGCGGCACCGGCTTCGATCAGGCCTACGCCAGAGCGGACGAGGCCTTGTACGAAGCCAAGCGCGCCGGACGCAACCAGGTTGCGCGTGCGCGGCGCGCGACATAGATCGTGAGGATGTCGATCGCTCGATCAAGCTTCAGTGGCCGACGGAAAGCAGCGCCAGCATGATCTCGATGACGATCAGGACAACGATCGCCATTTCCAGGAGCTCGGCGCGGCTGCTCGACGCCTCGTCATAAAGCGCCGTGTAGGTATCGCGCACGATGGCCAGCTTGCGATCGACCGCCGCGCCCAGCTTGGGCACGCGGAACAGCTCCAGCGCGGACGTATAGATGCGCGCCAGGTACACGTCTTCGGTGACCTGCAACGCGTTGTCGACCTTCTCGGTCAATTCGGTGACTTCGGCGACGAGCGTGTACAACCGGCGCGCCAGATGCGCGAAGCGGCGCGCCGCGAACAGCGAAGTCGCACCCCGCGCCTCCTCGACGCGTGCGTACATCTGCGGAAGCTCGTCGTCGAGCAATTCGTCGTAATAACGCAGCTCGAGCAGCTGCGCATTGGCGACTTCGAGCACGTCGGCGACATCGGAATCGCCGCGCGGCTCGTAGATGAAGGCGCGGTCCCAGGTCAGCACGACCAGGTCGTCCGTGTAATAGGAAAAACTCTGACGCAGCAGCTCGCGTTGCGCCGCATCGGACAATGCGCGTTTCTCGCCGGACAGCAACGCGACGAGATCGACGCGATTGCGCAGTTCCACCGCCGTCAGCGGCTCGCTGAGCTCCTGCACGACCGCCAGCAGATAGTCCTCTTCCAGCGTGGTCTCGGAAGGGCGCACCAGTGCCGGCGCGACGATCGCGCGCACCTGCTGCAGCAGCGCTTCCCAGAGCTCGCTCGGCGCCGACGGGCCGATGGCGCGATCGACCGACTGGAGTTGCGCAACGAAGTCCGTCCACGCCGTCTGCGCGACCGGCACGCGCACAGCGAGCGCCATCGCGCCGAAGTCGTAGAAGCGCGCGGTGACATCGGCGCGCACCGATGCGCCACCGACGACCAGTGTGACCGGCTCGAGCGCCAGCAGGACCGGCGGCACGCCGAACGACACCGCTTTTTCGGGTGTCGCACTGAGCTTGCCGCGGCGGCTCGAGGCGCTGGCGTGCACGGCCCAGAGTGCCTCGACGCGGCCGAGGTCGATCGAATAGGCGATATCGAACAGGCGCAGCGCGACGATGGCGCCGGTCCTGATCGTCAACTCGTCGCTGTCAAGTACAGCGCTGGTCATGAAACACCGTTACGCATGCCTTCGACACTACATCGCGGGCATGCCGACCCGCCACCTTCCTTCCGGAGGACACCTGTGGCAGTGTTCCCATCCAGTCAATCATCAGCCTGCAGCGATGGCGCCGTTATCCGCCCTGCGTATCCCGACACGCACCAATCTGGTGCTCGCCGGCCTTGTCGTCGTCGTGCACGTCGGCGCCCTGTTTGTCCTGCCGAACGCGCATGTGACTCCGGTGTGGACGATCTTCGCGGTCTGCATCGCCGCGCTGGGCTCGCCGACGCACTGGGCGCTGATCCACGAGGCGATTCATGGCCTGCTGCTGCCGCAGCGCGCGGCGAACGATCGTCTGGCGCGGCTGCTGGCCATCCTGTTCGGCGTTCCGTTCCGCGCCGTGCGCTTTGCACATTTGCGACACCATCGTTACAACCGTACACGCTGGGGTCGCGAGGAAGTCTACGACCCGGCGGCCCAGCTGCAGGTGGTCGCATACGGTTTTCACTACTTTCGCATCTCGTTCGGACTTTACCTCGGCGAGCTCGCGCTGTGCCTGCTGTGCTGGCTGCCGAGGTCGATATTGCGCCGGCACGTCTACGCGCTGTGTCCCGATCTGGACGACGGCAGCGCGGGCATGGGCGCGCTCGCGGAGCGCGACGTTCTCAGCGCGCCGATCCTCGCGCAGATCCGTTTCGACGCGGTATGCATCGTCGTTCTCTACGCAGCGGCATTCGTCTGCTACGGCGAACATTGGCCGATTCTTGCGGCGTTCCTGGCCATGCGTGCGTTCATCGCCTCGCAGCTGGACCATGCGCCGCACCACGACACGCCGCTGGATCGTCGCGATCACGCGCTGAACCTGTCCGCGCCGCGCTGGCTTCAGTACCTGCTGCTCAACTTCAATTTCCACCGCACGCATCATCAGCACCCGAATCTGCCGTGGCGTTCGCTCGAAGCCATGAGCGCGTTCGAAGCGGGTGATATCTCGTTCGTGCGCGGCGTGTTGCGCCAATGGCGTGGGCCGATTGCAGTGGAGGGTATTTCCGGGCGCCCGGCGCCGTAAGCCTCGCACAGCAACGCGATGTGATCGAAAGCCCCCACACCGTTCGTGCTGAGGTATCGAAGCATGAACGGCGTGCACGTCCCAACCTCGTGAAGTTCGCCCTTCGATACCTCAGAGCCTGCCCCGGACTCGATCCGGGGGCGAACGGTGAGGCTTGACGAAAAGCAAACGGCTCTCTTTCGAGAGCCGTTCGTGATGCAGAGTCCGCGTCGCGAGTACGACGCCAGCATCTCCCTAACGGATGTTGCGCAAGAAATCGCCATCCACCGCCTGCAGAAACCCACCCGCGTTCAACTGCAGCCAGCCCGCGCCTTCCGGATTCTCGTAGATGTCGACGCCGTCGCCCTGGATCGCGTCGATGATCTGGCCGCCGACCGGCACTTGCACGATCTTCAGATCGCCGAGCTGATTCTGGTCGAGACCGCTGACGATCATCGCGCGGTCGCCCTGCGTGATGGTGAGCCGGTTCGACAGCGTCATGCCGTTGCCCGCGCTGTATGGCGTCGTGTTGATCGTGATCTTGGTGCCGTCGTCGAGATTCAGCGTCATCGTGCCGTAGAAATCGCCGACCGCCTTGCCGTCGACTTCGACGTGCGGGTCGCCCCAGATGCGCGTCGTTTCGCCGGTCGCCTTGTTGGTCACGATGAACTGCGAGTTGCGCTCGTCGACATCGAGCGTGTAGTTGCCGAGGTCGATATGCGCCTGGCTGCCGTCGCGCTGCACGGTCCATTGCGGATTCGCGGGCGGAAAGATGCCCTGGGCGCGATTGAGGTAATCGACGATCGCGTTGGATTCGACGCGGCTGACATGACCGTCGGCGGCGGCAAAACCAACCATCGACAGCACGGTCGAACGCTCGGTCGGACTCAGCTTGGACATGTCCGCGCCGTACAGCGCCGCGCTGACCTTCTGCTGGTTGGCGCAGCCGTCGCACGTGCCCAGCATGCCCTGGGTCGCGCCCTGGAACAGCGCATCCTTGAACGTCTGCACGATCCTGTCGACGAAGAAGCCGAGCAGGCCGCCGAACAGCGGATTGGGCACATAGCGCTGGGCCAGCAAAGCGGTCGGCGACGGCAGATAGTCCTGCTGCTGCGACATCTCGAGCTTGCCGCGGTTGCCGCCGGTCAACGTATCGAAGAAACGGCCGCTGGACTTGTAGCTGTCGATCATGCCGGTGATCGCGCGCGCGTCGGAACCGCTGATGGTGCCGTCGGCGGAAAGACTGTCGGCGACCGACAGCAGCACGTTCTTCTCCTGCGTCGACAGGCTGTTCATGTTGACCGCGTCGAGCGCCGCGCGGACCTGCGTCGCGCCGAGACTCGCATCGACCCGGCCGAGCATGCCGTCGATCGCGCCGCGAAACTGCGTGTTCTCCGCAAACGTTCCAAAGATAGACATGGCGTCCCCTATTCGTTGATCGGTTGGTGTACCGGGAAATTCTGCGAACAGCGGCGCCGCTTAACCAGTCGGAAATTCCCTAGCTAGGGATTACCCTGCGTGGGATCACGCTGCGTGGAATCGCCGCGCGTCTCCAGTGGCACCCGGACCGCATAGACGACGAACAGCACGATGACGTCGAGCAGCAGGATTGCGACCGCGATGCTGGTGTCCGGCACCCAGTTCGCGCCGATGATCACGAGGATCGCGGGCAGCATGACGGCCCAGGCCTTGCGCTTGTGTACGCCGAGGCGCGTGCCGCAGTGGCGGCACTTCGCGCTTGCGGCGGGGCCGAGCAGCAGTTTGCGCCAGAGGGGGAATGCGGTTTGGCCGCAGTGAGGACAACCATTGAGCATCGACAGCCCCGCCTCGTCATCCCGGCGAAAGCCGGGACCCAGTGCCTTCTTGTTAGCGCGTGATCAAAGGCGCTGGGTCCCGGCTTTCGCCGGGATGACGAGGTGGTGAGTTCCACCGGCGGACATGCAACTCACTTCGCCGCAGCAATCTGCCCCAGATACTTCTGCGCCTCCGCATCGGTAATGACACCCGCATTATCCGCCGACTGAATCGCCGACTGCGCCGCTTCCGGCCAGCCGTTGTACGCATAGTTGCGACACACCGCGTCGACCCAGATATCCAGCGCACCCTCGTCCTTGAGCCGCTGGACGATCTCCGCCTGGTACGCCTGCCCCGTGTTGCTCTTGACGAGGTTGGCGACCGACACCCACGGGTTCGACGCATCCTTGTATTCGTAATCGTTGTCCGCCTTCTGCCGCGCGGCGGCGTCGGCGCCGAACAGCTGCGGCGAATGCTGCTGGACGAACTTCGCCGCGGTCGGATACTGATTCTGGATCAGCCCGACCAGCGCGGCATTGTGGCTCGACGCATGCGTCGGATCCTTGACGCTGAGCTGCGCGAAGAACGTGTTCATGTAATCCGGATTGTCGCGCGCGACCGCATCGAGGAACGGAGTGACGTCTGCGCCCTTGATGCCGTTCGCCGTGGCGACATCAGTGAACGCCTGCGCGTAACCGGGCGCGCCGAACACGTCGCCGTGGCTCTTCGCCAGCTGCTGCACCTGGTCCGGCGTGAGTCCGAGACTCTGCTGCAGCATCGACGCTTCCTTGCCGCCGCGTCCCAGCGTCTGCGCAGTGGAAGCGTCGATGCCCGCGCCCTGTAGAAATTCCGTCGAGGCCTTCGCCTGCTTGTCCGCATCGCGTTTGCCATCGAGGATCAGAAGTCCGGCGGTCGACACGGCGACGAGACCGATGCCGATCGGTCCCGCCCACGCGCCGATGCCGAGCGAGGCGGCGAATTCGGTGCCCGACACCGCGGCCAATGCGCCGCCGGTTGCGCCGACGCCGTACAGCGTGCCCTTGCCCCAGTCGCCGCTGGCGAACGATTCGCCTGCGCTCCACGCGTCGAATCCGGCGGTGAGGAATCCGAACACGCGGCCCGACGCGGTGCTGCCGAATTTGCCGAACAACGCGTTGCTGTCGACCTTGCCGAGGCCGACCAGCAGCTCGCTGCCCTTCTGGCCCAGTGCCGCTGCGTCCACCATCGCCTTCAGATCGTTCTTCAGCGTCGGATCGTTCAGCGCCTTGTTGGTCGAATTGAGGAAACCGACGCCGGCGAACGAAAGACCGAGCATGCGCATCAGCTGACCTGCCGGCATGTTCTTGTCGAACGCCGGCTTGTAGTCGTCGGTGGTCATCCGGTCGCCGAGATGATCGAGCGTCTGCGCGTGCAGCTTGAGCTTGGCGACGACGTCGTCGACGCTGTCGCCGGCCTTCGGCAGCGCCTTCTTCAGGTTGTCGACGACTTCCTCGTAATTCTTGAACTTGCTGCCGCTGACGTCGACGCCGAGCAGCTTGGCCAGCGTCGGATTCTTCAGCTTGTCGATCGCAGCCTCGGCCTGCACGACGCTGGCCGGATTGCGCGGATCGAAATTCTGCGCCGCCGGCAGCACGTTCTGGCGCACGTACGCGTTCGCCATTTCCTTGGCGAACTTGTTGCCCTGGTCGCCGAGCCTGGCGCCGTAGGCCAGCGTCTGCATCAGGACCTTGCCCGATGCGGTATCGACGTATTCCGGATGCTTCTTCAGCGCCAGGCTGATCGCGTAGTCGGCGTTCTTGTCGCCGAGGATGCCCTTGATCGCATCGTCGCTGTGCGCATTGGCTGCCAGATCCGGCGGCAGGCTGCGCAGGCTGGCGATCTGGTCGAGCAGCTTGAGGCCGTCCTGCGCGACCTTCGCCTCGAGCGCATCGGTCTTCTGTTGCCAGTCGGGGCCCTTGGACTTCGTGTAATTCTCGATCGCCTGGTTGAGTTGCTCCGGCGTCATCAGTCCGCCGTTGGCGGCGACGTTGCGCGCGAGCTCCTCGGTCTGCTGGGTGTAGGCATCGATGTCGTTCTTGAGCGTGCCGTTGCTGAAGTTCTGCACGCCGCGCACGGTCGAGTTGACGATCGCGAAAGCGTCGTCCGGCTTGCCGCTCGCATTCAGCTGCCGCGCAAGCTCGATTGCCAGCGCCGGGCTGGTGCCGTCGCCGACCGTCTGCGCGACGATGCCGCCGTTCGGATCCTCGAAGAAGCCCTGCCACTTGTCGAACTGCGGGCGATACGCCTGCGCGATCTCGGTCGTCAGCGCCTTCGCCTGCGCGCCGTCGCCCATCGCGCCGACCGCTTTCGAGACGTTCGCGAACGGCGTCGTGCGCACCTGCTGCGCTTCGGCCTGCGTGATCTTGTGGATCGTCGGCAGGCTCTGCTGCACGACCTCGGTCGCCAGCTGCGGCGGCAGGTTCGCGGTGACGTCGGCCAGGCGCTTCGATGCGTCGGTCGCCTGGATGCCTGCATTCGCGATGTCCTTGTCGGCGACACCCTTGTACGGCTCGGCGATCCAGTTCGCGGCATCCTTGAGCATCGACTGCACGTGCGCATTGGCCAGCACGCGATCGACGACTTCGGGCGGCTGGCCCTGCAGCGACGCGCCGAGCGCGTCGAGCCGGTCCTTCGGCGTCACGGTGCTGCCGTACACATCGGTGGCGGCGATCGCATCGGCCTTGCGCTGCACGTGATAGTCGCCGACCGCGCCCTTCAGCACGTCCTGCGCGTCCGCATCGCCGGTGTGCCGCTGCAGGATCGCGTTGCCATAGCTGGTGACCAGCTTGTCGGCGTCGATGCCGGCCTGCGCAGGCACCGCATCGACCTGCGGCGCGATCTCGTTGCGCACCGCGGTGTAGACATTCTGCCGCGCATCGCTGATCGCACGGTCGTATCCGCCCGAGCCCAGATCGGCGCGAACCGCGCCCTTGGTCGGCGCTCCCTTCTGCGCCTGCTCCTTGGACTTCACCGCCGCGGCGTAGTCGGCGACCGCCTTGTCGGTCGCCTGCGCCTGCGGCGAACGCGCATCGACGGCCGGCGCAGCGGTGTTGCGGATAGCCGGCTCCGGCGTGTTGGCTGCGGGCTGCTGCGGCAGATTGATGCGATCGCCCGGATGGATCACGTTCAGATCGCGGATCTGCGGATTGACCTGCTTGATCGCGTCGACGTTGGTGCCGTGCTGCGCGGCGATGCCGGCCACCGTTTCTCCGCGCTGCACGACATGCACTGCGTCGTGACGCGGCGGTGGCGGTGGAGGCGGCGGTGGCGGAGTGACGGTCGTACTGGCATCGACAGAGCTATCGAGCGGACGCATGGCGAGACTCCGGCAGCGGTCTTCAGAGAGAGTTCGATTGGACCAGCACGCGTGTGGCGATGCGATTGGGGAAAACCCGAGGCAAGCCCGTCACGCGACGGTCATCGGGCATGTCGCGCGAGATGCGCTTCAGTGCGGCGCCCAGTATTTGTACAGCGCGTACAGCGCGAACAATCCTGCGAGCAGTGCGACGCCGGTAGCGATGACCGCGGCGGTCGTCAGCAGATCGGGACTGTCGTCGATACGACGGGACTTCAGATACGTGCGCCGCATCTGCGCAAGCTGTGCGGCCCAATCGAGCAACCACGACGAATCGCCCGCACGGCGCAGCGCGAGGCGCGCATCGCGTTCCTCTCCCGGCATGCCGAGGCGTTTGCGCGGATCCTCGAGGCCCGCCTGCGCAGGCGTCGTCGTATTCGCCTGGTTCTTGTCGGTCGCCTTCGCGTTCGGATCGGCCGATGCGCGACCGGGCACGTCGAGCGGAGCTCGCGGATCGCTCAGGATTCTTGCCTGCACGTCGCGCAGCAAGCGCGCGGCGTCGTAGTTCATCTTTTCCGACTCGTTCCGTGCCTGCGGCATCGCGCGCGCATCCGGTTCCGCGGAACGCGGCATATCGCGACGTTCCGTGCCCGCGTTCTGCGGAATGTCCTTTGCGGTCGTCGCCGTGGGCGGCGCGCCATCGAACGAGCGCAGCGGAATCGCGGCATCGCCACGCATCGCGCCGTTCGACGACGGCAGCGCGGCGAGTGGTGCCGCCAGGATCGTCACCGCCGCTTGCGTGCGCGCATTGATGATCGTTTCGCCGTTTGCGGTGGTGCGCGCCGCATTGGCCGTCGCCAGCGCCGCCTTGTCTGTCGGAAACGCGCCGGAAGCATCCGGCCTCGCTACCGATCCGCGAGGATCGGATACGGTCGTCGGCAGCGGATTCGTCGGTGCGGCATCCGCTTTCGAAGCAGCGGCGCCGGCCGGCGGGCTGTCGTTGCGCGGAAGCGGATTGCCGGTCGGCGGCGATGTGTCGCGCGGCAACGGCTCGCCGCGCGGCACGTCGGACGGGCGCGGAGTCGTGTCGACGGGCAACGCTTCCAGTGGAGGCGACGCCTGCGAACCCGGCTGAAACTGCGGCGGCTCGGCGGGGAAGGTGTGCGTCGGCAAGCCGGAATCGACAGAATAATTGACCGGCGCGCCGTGCGCCGGCGCGCCGAGGTTGATCGGAAGATCGAGCAAACCGCCGTGACCCGGCGATACCGTGCTACCGGGCAGACTCGTCGAGCCGCCAAATGCCGGTGGTCCGGCAGCGGCCGGAAGATTCGTCGAGCCGCCGCGCGTCTGCGTGCCGGAGTCGACCGGAAAGCTGCTTGTCGACCCGCCCTGCACCGGCGCGTTGTAGCCGGACGGCAGGTTGATCGATTCGCCGGTCGCTACGTTGCCGGTGTCGCGAATCTGCGGATTGACCTGGCGCACCGCTTCGACGGGCGCGCCGTACTGATGCGCGATCGTTTCGAGCGTGTCACCGTTCTGTGCGACGTGCACGGAATGGCCGCCGGCTTGCGCAGGCGTCGGGTTCCAGGGCGAGCCCGAAATGCGCGACGGCAATATGGCGGGACGTTCCACGCCTGCAACCTGCCGGTCAATGCGGCGGCGTCAACACGACCGCGCCATGCGCCATCGCCCACGACGTGCCGTTGGTGGTGATGCGCTGCGTGCCGTCGCCGTTGACGTTGTTCGAGCCGATCAGCGTGACGTTGCCGTGGTCGTTGCTCAGCACCATCACCGTATGCGACACGCCGCCGCCCTGGATGATGACGACGTCGCCGGGCCGCGCCTGGCTCATGTCGGTCGGCCGCCAGCCCATGTTGCGCAATGTGGAGTTGAGCGTCGCGACGCTGTCGGTGTGCTGGCCGTGCGACAGCAGGCCGGCACGTTCCAGACAGGCCGATACGAAGTTCGCGCAGCACACGTCGCTCGGCACGTTCGGATTCATCGGCAGATCGCCGCTGCGCTTGAGCTCCGACGCGTTGCGCTCGAGGAACTGCCGCGCGATCGCCGCCGGGTTGCTGCCGCTCGGCGCCGCTGCGGTCGGAGCCGGCCCTTCGATGCGGCCCGTGGCGCTGCCGCCACCCGGAATGTGCACGGCCTGGCCCGGATAGATCAGATTCGGATTGCGAATCTGCGGGTTCGCCGCGATCAGCGCGCTCAGCGACACGCCGTTCTGTTGCGCGATGGCCGACAGCGTATCGCCACTGCGCACCGTGTGGTTCGCCTGCGCGCTGTTGGCGCCGGCGCTGCCCGGCACATGCACGGTCTGTCCGGCGTAGATCAGGTTCGGATTGCCGATCTGCGGATTTGCGGCGATCAGTGCGCTCAGCGACACGCCGCTGCGCTGTGCGATGGCCGACAGCGTATCGCCGCTCTTCACGGTGTAGTCGCCGCTGCCCGGCTGTGTATTGCCGCCGTTCGGCGCCGAGGGCTGCGGCGCCGGGGCGCCACCGTTCGGCAGCTCGCCCGAGACGCGCGCGCGCACCGCCGCGGTCGCTTCACCCGACGTGATGCGCCCGTCGCCGTTGCTGTCCAGGCCGCGATTCGCGGTGTACGCCGCGCTCGGCGAACTGAACAGCGTCGAGTTCGGATCGGGTTTCGGGCTTCCCGACAGGACCGTCGAGTAGACGCCTTCGAGCGTGCCGAGCCGGCCCTTGTATGGCTCGAAATATTGTTCGACGTAGCGCAGCTGATCGACCGACGACATCTTCGCCAGATCTGCCGTGCTGGTGCCGAGTCCGCGCGCCGTGCTCGGCATGAACTGGATCAGGCCGGTGGCGCCGCTGCCGGCGTTGTTCTTCTGCGCCGGCGAGAAGCTGCCGCCGGTCTCGAAGCTCATGACTGCGAGGATGTATTCCGGGCGCGTGCCGAGGCGCCCCGCCATCGCTTCGACGCCCTTGATGAATTCCGGCGTCACGTTCGCATTGCCGCGCACGCCGGCAATGCGGTTGTAGTCGAACGCGGTGCCGTCGTTGGCGGCCGTCTGTGCCGGCGCGTCGACCGCTGCGCGCGGATTCACGGCGCCGCCATCCGGAATCGTGATGTGTTGTCCCGGGTAGATCACATTCGCATGGCGGATGTTCGGATTCGCGCTCATCAGCTCGGCAACCGAGACGCCGTAGCGATCGCCGATCTCCGACAAGGTGTCGCCATGCTGGACCGTGTGTACCGTCGCGGATGTCTGCGAAGGAACGAAGGAGTTGCCGGAGACTGCGTTGACCTGCGTCATGACGACCTCGGATGCACGATGGAATGGCTCGACACGTTCACGCGGATTACAGCAATGTGGTGCGGTATCGCCTATTAGGTATGTCCCGAGCTAGGGGAAACCCTTGGGTCGATATTTTTTCCCTTCCGCGCGAAAATTTCTTTCCCTTCCCCTGCGAAGCGGGGGAAGGTGCCCGCAGGGCGGATGGGGGCGAGCGTTGCGGAACAGCGCGTACGGTCATCAAAGCGAAAAGCGCCCCCTTCCGCCTTCGGCACCTTCCCCCGCTTCGCGGGGGAAGGGAAAAGCGCGCTACGGGTCTGCTGCAAGCGGACGAAACTTGTCGGCACGCGGCGGCTCGCCGTGCTCGCAGCGTCCCTCGTAGCGATCGATCGCGAAGTCCGGCTTGGCGGCCGCGGACGCGCGCCGGTAGCGAATCACGACGGCCTCGACATCGCCGCCGAAACGCTCGTCGCCGCACCGATCCACGCGCGCTTCGGGAAACGACGCGATGACCGTCACGCGACCCTGTGCAAGGCTGACCAGGCTGAGCCGTGTCGTCGCTATGCCCATCTGATAGCTGTCCGCGCGCAGCAGCAGCTCGCCGATACCGTCGCCGTCGATGTCCACGGATGACTGTATGAAATTGCCGGCGTCGGTATCCATTCGCGCCTGCAGGCGATCGTCGCGGAATACGGCGAGTGTCACGCCTTGCGGCGCGGCCGGATCAGAGGCTTGCGGGCCGCCGCGCTGCAGCAGGTAGACGATCTCGTCGCGGCCGGACGCGGTGAACGCCCCGCGGGCCACGCTATTGATACTGGTCGCAGCGTCGTCCACCGCGCCCGCGAGGATCTTTCGTCGCTCCGCGTCCGACAGGACCGGCGGACGCGGAAAAATCTGCTCGCGCATGTCGACGAGCAGCGCGCCGTCGTTGGCACCTGCCGACACTGCTTGCTGCGCAGCGCAAGCGGCGAAGGCAAGCAACGCGATTCGAGCGCAACGCCATGGCACCGCAGCGCGGTTCCCACGCATGCCTACATCTGCCTCGGCACTTGCGGCAACGGCGCCTCGGCACCATGGAACACCGGCTCGATCGTCAGCTCGCCGAGTGAACTGTCGGCAAAGCGCCGGATCAGATCCTCGCTGCTGGCGAGCAGCGCGTCGTAGGCATCGCGCGAGCGCAGGTCGGCGCGCAGCTGCCAGCCGCCGGTCGTGCGTGACAGCCACAGATCGGTGCCGGGCAACGCGTCGTCGTTCATCCGCAACAACACTTCGCGCGCACGCAAGCGCGAACTCGCCGTCGCGGAGACCAGCATCTGCTTGACATGCTTCTCGATCAGCTCGGCCAGCGCGGGCGCCATCGTCGAGCCCGTCATCGCCGCCTGCTGCGGCGCGTCCAGCGTCAGCCGATGCGCCTGGACGAGCGAGGTGACTTCGGCGGAAATCTGCGTCGGCACGGCAACCGTGTCGAGAGCTTTCGTTTCCTTCTCACTCGCCGAGCTCGTCGAATCGCGACTATTGCGCGCTACCACGACGGCGGCAGGCGCCTCCTGTTCGTGGCGCAGCGCCTGTTTCGTGCCGGATGGAGCGTCGGCTCGTTGCGGCCGCTGGTCACCGCCTTCGACGGACGCATCGCTTTCGCCCGGAGCCCCATCCGTGCGCGGCGACGTGCCGTCACTGCGCGGCGAGGCTGCGCGCGGAGTGCGCGGCGCTTCCGCCGGCTCGCTGCTGCGCATCGTGTCGGCCGCCAGCGGCTCGGAATCGATCATTGCGTTGTTGTCCGCACGGACGTCGCGCGAAGTGCCGCCCGTGTTTCTGCCGTCGCCGTCGCGACGCGCAACCTCGCCACGCGCCGGCGATTCGTTCGGCCTCGATCGAGTCTCGTCGCGGCCGGAGCTGTCCGCGGGTTTCGCATCGCTTTCGGCCGACGCGCCCGTCCGCTGCGGCTCGGCCTCGGTCGAACGACTGCTGTCGCGACCCGACAGCAGCGATTGAAAGCGCTCGATATCGCGCGGCGGCGGCGGCTCGGCCGGCACGCGGATACCGACCTCGCGCAACGGCGCCTCGCGCGCTAGCCGCTCGATGCGTGCGCGCTCGTCGTCGGCGCGCCGGTTCGATCGATGATGGTCGTTGCTGGTGGACAGGTCGCCGGAAATCATGCAATCACCTCTTCGTGCCGGTGGCGAGGTACAGCTCCTCGCCGGCTTGCTCTTCGCGCCGGTCCTCGTCGTGCCGCTGCTTGCGCTTCCACTCGCCGCGGAACGTATCCAGCGCATCGACCTTGGCCTGCGCCTGCCGGAATGCCGTGAACGCTTCGGCGAACGCTGCTCTGGCCCGTTCGAGCTCTTCGTCGGTGCCGCGCAGCAGCGCTTCGCACCGCGCGATCTGCGCATCGATCAGCTGGCGATGGCGATCGGCGCGCCGCAGCCAGGTCACCGCCGGAGCAGCGGAATCGCTGGTCGCCTGCGCGCAGTCGCGCTGATGACGCGCGCGGCTGTCGATCGCGTCGGTCCACGCATCCTTGGCCGCATCGCGGCGACGCAGCGCCTGTTCCACTTCGACGCGGCGCTGGGCGACGACGCGTTGCGCCGCGTCGAGGCGCAGGTCGCGCACCCTGCGCAGCGGTTCGAGCGGGAAACGCTTCATCGAAACATCCTCATCAGGCGGCCGATGGTGTCGTCGTAGTCCGCCAGCTGCTCGGACGGCTGGCGCATCAGCGCATCGATGTCGCCCATCTTCGCGATCGCGATGTCCGCGTCGGCATCGTTGCCGGCGCGGTATTCGCCGAGCTGCAGCAGCAATTCGATGTCGCGGTACTTGGCGACATAGCGGCGCAGCAGGCCGGCGGCTTCCTGATGTTCGGGCGCCGTCACGCGCAGCATCACGCGGCTTGCGCTGGCGAGCACGTCGATGGCCGGGTAGTAGTGCGCGGAGGAGAGCTTCTTCGAGAGGTAAATGTGGCCGTCGAGGATCGAGCGCACTTCCTCGGCGATCGGATCGCCGCCCTCCTCCTCTTCCATCAGCACGGTGTAGAACGCCGTGATCGTGCCGCGCTCGTTGGTGCCGGCACGCTCGAACAGGCGCGGCAGCGCGGAAAACACCGACGGCGTGAAGCCGCGCCGCGCGGGCGGCTCGCCCATCGCCAGGCCGACGTCGCGCAACGCGCGCGCGAAGCGCGTCACCGAGTCCATCAGCAGCAGCACGCGCAGGCCCTGGTCGCGGAAATGCTCCGCGATCGCGGTGCCGACGTAGGCGACGCGGCTGCGTTCGAGCGCCGGCCGGTCGGAAGTCGCGACGACGATGACGCTGCGCTTCAAGCCTTCGACGCCGAGGTTGTCATGGATGAATTCGTTGAGCTCGCGCCCGCGTTCGCCGACCAGAACGATGACGTTGACGTCGCTGCTCGCACCGCGCGCGAGCATGCCGAGCAGCGTGCTCTTGCCGCCGCCCGCGGTGGCGAAGATGCCGACGCGCTGTCCCTCGCCGACCGTGAGCGTGGCATCGATCGCGCGCACGCCGGTCGGCAGCGGACGATCGATCAGCCGCCGCTTCAGCGGATTCGGCGACGCGGCGTAGAGCGAAGCGCGCTGGCGCGCCTCCAGCGGACCCAGCTCGTCGAGTGGTTCGCCGTGCGCATCGACGATGCGTCCGAGCAATTCGGGCCCGACCGGTACGCTGGCCTGGCGGCCGCTCGCGGTCACCGTGGTCGCCGCGGAGATGCCTTCGAGCGGACCGAGCGGTGTCAGCAAGGTGTGGCTGCGCGAAATGCCGACGACTTCGGCCGGCAGCGAGAATCCGCTTTCGGCGTGCTCGAGCAGACACAGCTCGCCGATCGCCGCGCTGATGCCGGTCACGCGCACCAGGGTGCCGTAGGCTTCGGCGACGCGGCCGATGCGTTGCAGCGTCTCGTGGCTGGCCAGTGCGCGCAGCAGCGGTTGCGCCGCGCCGGTGGACGGTTCGTCGCGCAGATCGTCGTCACGCAGCGGCATCGCCGACCCCCGCTTCGCTTTGCGCGGCGTCGCGGCGCACCGTTTCCTGCTGCGCGACGGCGAGAATGATGCGCACCTGCTCGAGCTGCTCACGCAAGCCCGCGCGCACGACGCCGCCTTCGGTTTCGATGACGCAATCGAATTCGCCGAGCTCGGGCGTGCCGATGATCTCGATCGGCGCGGCGCCGACGCCGATGCCCTCGCCGGCGAGATGCTGGCGGATCGCATCGGCGATGCCGGGATGCACGCGCACGAGCAGGGTCGGCTCGAACGCAAGCTGGCGCACGGCCTCGGCCACCAGCACCGAAACCAGCCGTTCGGCGCCGAGCGCCGGCGCGATGCGTTCGACCACGCCGACCGCCAGCTCGCCGACTTGCGCGCGCATCTGCTCGTTCAGACGCTCGCGCGCTTCCTGCAAGGCCGACAGCGCCGCCGCGAACTGATCGAGCGCGGCCTGCCTGCCTTCGGCGCGTCCGATGTCGCGCGCACATTCGCGCTCGCCTTGCAGCTCGGCATCGAGCTTCGCCACGGCCTCGTTGGCCTGGTCGACCAGCGCCTGCGCGTCGTTCAACGCGACCAGCGCCGCGGCCGGAATCACACGCTCGGTCATTGCCAGCGCATGGTGCCGCCGCGAGTTCACGATCGCGGTCATTGTCGCGTCTCCGCGGCGCTCGCGTCGGCGGCGGCGAGATACTGCGCGACCGCCGTTGTCGGCAGCCACGCATCGCTCCTTTCGCCCGCAGGCAACGGCGGGAACGCGAGCTTGACGCGCTCGCCGAGCAGAGGATGCAGAAGCGCCGAATAGGCATACAGCTCGATGCGCCCGCGCTGGCGCACGAGCTCGGCGAGCGCATCGGCATCGTCGAGCACGCGCGCGAGGCCGGTCATCGCGCAGTGACGCACCGCTTCGGGCACGACGCCCTGCCACGGATCGGTCGACAGCACGAACGAGAGACGCGCGGCGCCGATCGCCGCGCGCAGCAGCAGCACTTCGTTGCGATTGACGCGCGCGCGCAGTGCCGGCGCGAACGCCAGCGCACCAAGGTCCAGAGCCGTACCGCGCAGGCGCTCGCCGGAGAACAGCGCCCACGGATGGCGCGCGACCCAGCTGCTGCATTCGCTGCTGCTTTCGATGGCGAACAGCGGCGGCGATTCGTTCTGGAGCCTACGCGCGAGCATGCGCCGCCCGAGCGCCGACGCGCGCGCACGCTCGACCAGCATCTGCGGCGCATCGCCGAAACGCTCGACGTGCGCGCCGTCGAGCGTCGAGCGCAGCAGCGCGGTCCATGTCGCATCAACCGCCACGCGTGCTCTCGCCCTGCGAGCGGCGACCGCCGACGACCATCGCCGTCAGCGAGGAGCGGTTGGTCCACAGCAGCAGCACCGCGGCCAGCATGGTCAGGATCGCGAACGCGACCAGAAGACCGTTGGTGAGATCGCTGCGCGAGGCGAGCCCGATGAGATCGACCCCCATGAGTTGCGTCGGCGCCGCCTTCTGGCCATCGGTCGCCAGCACGGGCAACGCATTCGACGTGCGCGTGAAGAACTTGACCGTGACGTGGTCCGGATTGTCGAGGCCCTCCACGGCGTCCTTGACGATCGCCTTGATGTCGGTCTCGCGCTCCTGCACATGCGCGCCGGGCTCGGTCACGATGACGACCGAGGCCGATGCGGACTCGGTCTTGTCGCCGATCAGGTCCTTGTCTGGCAGCGCGACGTGGACGCGCGCGCTGACGACGCCGTCGATCTGATGCAGCGTGTCCGACAATTCCTCGCTGAGCGCGTAAAGGTAACGCGCCTTGTCCTCGGTCGGCGAGGCGACGAAGCCTTCCTTCTTGAACACCTCGCCCATCGACGGGTGCGAATGGCGCGGCAGGCCGGCGGCTTCGAGCAGCGCGACCGCGGCCGGCAGATCCTTCTTCGACACCAGCACGCTCCATTCGCCGCCGCGCTCGGCCTGGCGCTTGTCGATGTCGATGTTCGCGCGCAGCAGCGCGGCCGATACTTCGTTGGCCTGCTGTTCGTCGAGATGCGAATAGAGGATTTCGCGGTCGCAACCGGCGAGTGCGAGCAGGACGGCCAGCAGCGCGAGGAATCTGCACGTGCCGCGCAGCACGGACAGGAATCGTCTGCGCTGCGCGGATTCCCGCACGCTCGATGCCGGCGCCGCAACAATGCGTCGCGAAGTCATGGGCCGGTCCTCAGGACTGCTGGCGGAACAGCTGCTGGATGCCGTCCGACGTGCGGTTCGCCACGTTCGACGTCAGCTCCGCGTGGAACAGGAACTCGTGGCATTTCACGGTCATCTGCATCATCTCGCCGGGCGTCGGTTCGCGGCCGTCGTTGATACCGGCGGCAAGCTCGCCGAGATTGCCGACGCGGCCGTTCAAGGACTCGAAGTTCTGCAGCACCGCCTTGAAGCCGGGAGAGATCGCTTCGACCGCCATCGGCGTCGTCACCTGCGTGCTGGCCGCGTTGGCATACGCCTCCTGGAAGCGCGCGACGTCGTAGACCGCGACCGGAGTCGACGGTCCGGCCAGGTGGGGCGGCGTCGCCAGTGCGGCGATGTCGATGGATTGGATGGATGTGGGCGCCATGGACGCATCTCCGTTGAGTGGGGTCGCGTTGAGTGGGGGTCGGCACACGCGCGCAACGCCGCTTCAGCCCGTTGTGCAGGGCTGAAGCCGTCTCCCCGGAACGAGGAGACCAGGCGTGCAGCGAAGCCGCGCGTTGCGCCGACCAGTCGGGCCGGTTACTGCTTGCGACCCAGCGTTTCCAGCGCCTGACCGACCGAGTTGTTCGACGTCGACGCGTTGGTCGCGAGGAACTGCATCTGCAGCGATGCGGTCGTCAGCAGCGTCAGCGTCGACGGCTGATCCTGGCCGCCGTTGCTGATCTGGTCGGAGAGCTCGGTGATCTTCGCGGCCTGACTGTCGAGCGCGGTGCCCCATGCCTTCGCCATTGCTTCGAACCAGCTCTTGGCGTTGGTGTCGGTGACCGGACCCGGCAGACTGTTGCCCGGGGGATTGAACGCACCGCTCGACGGCGGCGTCTGCGTCGGCGCGTACGCGGAAAGCATCAGGTTCGGATTCGTGCTGCTCATGGTCATCTCCTCACATTTTCCAGGGGTGTCGGCAATGCGCGGTCCTGCGCACCGCCGACGCGGCAGGCCCGGCGAATGCCGTTGCCGCCTGCGGCGAGCCGGGCATCTGCATGCACCGGCCCTGCGAGCGATCCATCCGTGGATCACGGAATCTCCTGTCGAAAGCAATTGTCGGAGTCTTCTTCATCACGTCGATTCAATTCTGGAACTGCGCGTCGAGCACGCTGTCGCGCGGAAAACGCCGGACGTTGTCGGTGTCGTAACGGACCAGAACCTCGTCCTCCTCGACACCAACGAACACACCGCCCTGCGGCAGCTTCGCGCCGCGGTAATAGCGTGAGCCGTCGACGGTGACGAGGTAGGCGTCGGCACCGTCGACGACGCGGCGGATGCGTTTGCCGTCCGCGACCGGATTGGCTTGCGGCTGCGCCGGATCGAGGTTCTGCACATCGACTTTCAGATGCAGGCTCTCGTTGAAATCCTGCATCGTGCGCGAGGCCAGCACCGCGTGCAGCGCCTCTTCGTCGCCGAAATGGCCGCGCACGAGCACGTGACCCTTGCCGCTCCACTGCGTGGTCGCATGCAGGCTGTTCATGCGGAAGAATTCGCCGATGTCGGTGGCGATGCGCGGCCCGCTCTTCGCCGTGATCGTCGCCTTGAGCTTGCGCTGATCGAGCTCGGCCTTGAGCGCATCGAGATCCTGCGCACGCTCGGTGTAGCCGTTGATGACGAAACTGCCGTCGGGCTGTTTCGCGACGCCGAGCCCGTTCGGCGCGCCGCTGGCGATGAGCGCCGTGATCTGCCGCTCCACGCTTACTGCCGGCACGCTGGGCGGCGGCGCATCGGCGCTGTGTTGAGCCAGTACCAGCGCCCCGCCGCTGGCGAGGAGCAACAGCGCAGCTGCCCACAGCGCCGCGACCCTGCCGCGGCCGATCCGTCGCGCCGTCGGCGATGCGGACGCGATCTGCGCCGGATCGACCTTCTGCAGCACGTTCTGCCAGCGTTCGCTCCAGTGCGGGCCGACCGCGAAGCTGCTCGCGCCGATCTGCACCGTCGAGAACGGCGCGAGCACGTGCGCATCGCCGGGTTGCTGCGTGCGGCCGTCGATGCCGACGTCGGCGTCGACCGCGCGCACCGAGAGCGCGCCTTGGGCATAGGTGACGATGCAATGATGGGCGCCGATGCCGGCGTCGCTGAGGATGATGTCGCAATCGTCGCCGCTGCCGATCAGCAGCATGCCGTGCGTGCCGAGTCGCCGTTCCGCTCCGCCGTGCACACCCGACAGGATGCGCAAGGCCCAGGTGTCCGGAGCGGTCTTGCCGAGCATCTTGCGTTGCGGCGGAGCGTTCGCGCCGGCTGCCTGCGTGCGGAGCGGCCAGACTTGCATCAGTTTCCTCCTGCCCGCAGAGGGGGCTGCGCCGGCGCCGCGATCGGCGGTGATACGTCACTGGTCGGCACGGGAACCGGTTGCGACGGCTGCGGAGCCGCCGGTCGCGATTCGATCGGCGCATCCGACGACCACGGCGAGTGCGCGCGATCGCGCGCTTCCTGATCGGCGCGGATCTCGTCGATGCTCACCGCCGGATCGCTCGGAACCTGCTGGCTGGTGATGTGATTGGCGGCGACCAGCCGCGGCGTGATCAGGAACAGGCGTTCGGTACGGGCGCGATCCTTCTCGACCTTGCGGAACAGCGCGCCGAGCAACGGCACGTCGCCAAGCAGCGGCACTTTGTTCTCGTGGTTTTCCACCGAGTCCGAGATCAGGCCGCCGAGCAGCAGGCTCTGGCCGACGTCGATCAGCGCCTGCGTGTTGACCGCCTTGCGCGACACCAGCGGGATGGTCACGTTCTGCCCGGTCTGCGTGGTCTGCTGCAGCTCGACGCCGCCGTCCTCGATCTGCACCATCATGCGGATGCGCAGGCGGCCGCTCTCCTGCACCAGATGCGGCGTCACGCGCATGATCGTGCCGGCGACGATATTGAACAGGTCGACGTCGTAGGCGCCGGCGACCGGCACGTACACGGTCTGGCTGTTCTCGATCACCGCCTCGGTGTCGTTCAGCGTCATCACCTGCGGCCGCGAGATGACGTTGGTGATGTCCTGCGTCGCCAGCGCATTGATGCGCGTGATGAACGTGGCGGAATCGCCGACGATCGCGCCGATCTGGAAGCCGGCCAGCTGGTCGAGGAAATCGATGTTGTCGGCGCCGAGCGTGCGCACGAAGTTCTGCTTGACGCCGTCGCTGCCGAACATGACCTCGGTGCGGCCGTTCTTCCAGCGCCAGTCGATGCCGAGCTTCTTCATGCGGCCCTTGTTGACGTCGATGATGGTCGCCTCGATCTCGACCATCTTCGGCTCGACGTCGAGCGATTCGATCAGCTGGTCGTACATGCCGATGTGATCCGGCGCATCGCGCACGATCACGGCATTGCGGAACGTGTCGGCGACGATGCGCGCGTTCGGCCCGGCGTCGATCGCGGGCACCGGCGCGGCCGGCGGGATGTCGCCGCCATCGTGCGCAATGTCGTCCGCCGCCGGCGCGTACGACGGCGGCGGCTGCAGCGGCGGCTGGCCGACCGAGGCCAGGCCCTGGCCGCGCAGCCGCGTCGCGCTCGGCCGCAGCAGTCTCTCCTGCGCGACCGCCGTCGGCGACTGCGGCGTCGCGCTGACCAGCTCGCGCAGCAGCGTGGCGACGCCGGGCACGGTGAGCTGGCGATTGCCGACCGTCATCGTCGTGTCGGCCGCCCAGGCGTAGCGCAACGCGTAGTACTTGAACACGGTCGGCGGGCTCGGCACCTGTCCGTTGACCGCATCGGCAAGCTGCTGCACCTGCTCGACGAAGCGCGGTGCGCCGGTGATCATGACCAGGCCGTTGCCGGTGGTCGCCGTGAACGTGTTGGCCTCGTCGCCGAGCCTCATCTTCGAGAACGCGCCGGCGAAATCCTCGACGCGCGGCGGCGGCAGCGTCGCGTAGCGCGTCATGCGCTCGCGTGCGAGGTAGATATAGACCGCCGAGCCGTCGTAGTAAGTGATCAGATCATTCGAGGTGGCGATCGAGCGGAACACTTTCTGCGCGGTGCCGCTGCGCGGGCCGCTCAGCGTGCCGCCCTGCGAGCGCAGCTGCTGGCTGATGACGACGGCGAGGCCCTGGTCGGCGAAGAACTGTTGCAGGAATTCGACGAGCGGCTGCTCTTGCGGGTTGTATGTGACGTTGCCGCGCTTGTACGGGACCGGCACGGCTTGCGCCACGCTCCCCGCGAACATCGCTCCGAGCAACATCACCGTCATGATCCACCCCGAAACCCGCGTGTACCTCGATCCAGCCACCCCGTATCGCATCCGCTTCCCCAATGTGTGTGCGTTCGTGTTCCCGCGCGAAAAATCCTCAGGCCGCCAGTTGGCCGATCGGTATCAGCTTCACGTCCGGCACCAGCTCCTGATACGAGAGCACCGGCAGCTCCGGAAACTCGAGCTCGGTGAGCTTGCGCAGATGTCTGCGCACGTCCATCGAACAGAGCAGTGCCAGCTTCGCGTCCGGCATCGCGTGCACGCGCTCGCGCATCCGTTCCAGCAGGCGCTCGGCGAGCTCCGGTTCCACCGCGAGCTGGGTACCGCCGCCGCTGACGTGGACCGAGCGACGCAGCCGATCCTCGAGATCCGGATGCGCGACCAGCACCGGCAAGCTGCGATTCGGTCCCGCGTAGCGATCGCTGATGTGCCTGCGCAGCGCGATGCGCACGTATTCGCTGACCAGCACGATGTCCTTCTCGCGACTGGCCGCGTCGGTCACGGCCTCGAACACGTCGCGCAGATGGCGCACCGGAATGCGTTCCTCGACCAGCCGCTTGAGCACGTCGGCGACGCGCTGCGGCGAGACCACGCGCAGCATCTCGCGCACGAGATCGGGATAGTCACGGCTGAGCCCGTTGAACAGGTTCGATGTTTCCTGGATGCCGACGAAAAGGCTCAGGTGCTGCTCGAGCGCGCCGCGCACGTGGCGGCGCAATACGTCGAGCGCGTCGAGCGCTGCGTCGTTCAACGCATTGCCGCCGAGGCCGTTGTCGTGGTTCCACTCGCCGGGAAATGCCGGCAGATAATCGGGCGCGCCGGCGCCGGCCTGCACGGGCAGCGCGGCGGCCGCGTGCGTCGGGCGCGCCGCCGGCAGGAAACGCGCGCCGGGCATCAGCGTGCCGCTGCCGATGCGCACGCCGTGCGCGAACACGCGGTACGAATTCGCCGGCAGCCCGATTCCCGCGCGCAACGCGGGCGGCGGCAGCGGCACGCCGTACTCCTCGCGCAGCAGGCCGACAGTTTCGCGCAGCACCAGCCGCACCGTGGCCGGACCGAGAGCGCGCAGCATCTGCGCATCCATCTCCAGCAGCAGCGCCGGCGGTGGCGTCAGCTCGTCGCTGGCGACGACGTCGTGCGCAAGCAGGTCCTTGTTCTCGTCCGGCACCCTGAATACGCGGCGGAAGAACGCGACGCTGTGGCGGAAGCGCCAGGCGCCGATGCCGACGAAGACCAGACCGATCAGCAGGAACACGAAGATCGGGAAGCCGGGCACCATCATCATCAGCAGCGCGATCAGGCCGGTGATCATGATCACGCGCGGTTCGCTCGAGATCTGCGCCGAGATCGCCGCACCGAGATGCTTGGCTTCGCCGTCGTGCGCGGTGCGCGTGACGATCAGGCCGGCCGACATCGAGGCCAGCAGCGCCGGGATCTGCGCGACCAGGCCGTCGCCGATGGTCAGGATGCTGTAGGTATGGATCGCGTCGCCGAGCGTCAGATCACGCTGCAGCATGCCGACGGCAAGGCCGCCGAGCAGGTTGATGACGATGATGACGATGCCCGCGATCGCATCGCCCTTGACGAATTTCATGGCGCCGTCGAGGCTGCCGTGCAGCTGGCTCTCGATTTCGAGATGGCGCCGGCGGCGCTTGGCTTCGTCCTTGTCGAGGATGCCGGAGCGCAGGTCGGAGTCGATCGACAGCTGCTTGCCCGGCATCGCATCGAGTGAAAAGCGCGCGGCCACCTCGGCGACGCGCTCGGCACCCTTCGCCACGACGATGAACTGGACCACCGTGATGATCAGGAAGATCACCAGGCCGACGACGAGATTGCCGGATACGACGACGCGGCCGAAGGTGTCGATGATGTGCCCGGCATCGGCATGCAGCAGGATCGAGCGCGTTATCGCGATCGACAGCGCCAGCCTGAACAGCGTGGTCAGCATCAGCACGCTGGGGAAGCTCGAGAACGCGACCGGCGTCGGGATATAGATCGCGATCAGCAACAGGCCGATGCCGACCAGGATGTTGACTGCCACCAGCGTGTCGATCACCGCCATCGGCAGCGGCAGGATCATCAGCGCGACGATGGCGACGACGCCGAATACCAGCACCAGGTCGCTGTAGCTGCGCGGGCCGGCGAGGCGCAGCTTGGCCAGGGTCGCGGTCACGCTCACGCGGCTCTCCCCTGGCATCGCATCCGTTCGAAGGCGCACTGCGGCACGCTGTCCGCATGCGCGGAACCGCGATGGATCGCGGTCGGCGCCGGCTGCCGGAATTCCGTCTGCATTGTCCGATCACCCAAAACGTGATGTCCGTCTAGCCATCCAGACGGCTCGATCAACCGTTACTTACGGGTCACGCTGGATCTGTCCTGCCGGGTCGGACACTAGCAGAGGAAAATGACGCTCCGACAAAACCTAGGGAAAACCCGGGGTGCAAATTGTCGAGTCGTCGTTAATCATTTGTGGATAATGTGTTTGTCATATGTATTGGGGTAGCGCGCGACTGACGGGTTGCGGCATCCTCGGCACCGAGCTCCGTCAGCAGACTGATTGTCGACTGCGTAATGCCGAGCAGGAATCTGCGCGAATCGCATTCGACAACCAGTACACGCTCGCGAGGCCCGACGGCAAGAACCTGAACGATGCGTGCGGGGCCGGCGGATCCACTGCGACCGCCATAGCGACGGAGCATCCACCACAGTGCAGCCAGGGCGAACACGACGGTCAGCAGCGGCACCACCAGTGCGATCAGCGCATTGCTGCCTGACGGCTCGACGGTCGTCGCGTCCGCCGCCGCCTGAACGGCGCGGCAGCTCGAACACAGCGCGAGAAATGTCACACAACGGAAAAATGGCTTCATAGGATCTTTCGCATAATCGATCGCGGGTTGTCACGAAAGGGGCGTGACGCGCGCATAGGATATCGACGATGTCGACGACTAGTTGCGAGTCCGTCCACAGCGCCTCGGCCTCCCCTGTGTCGAGCAGGCCCAGGCGATCAACGGGCACCTTGTACGCGCTGATCGAGGCATTTCCGTTGCCGTGCGCAGTGTTCGCGCGCGGTCGCGGCGCTGCGCTGCTGGCAAATTCCGCTTTCCATGGCGAATTTCCGCATCTCGGCGACCTCCCGGACCGGGCCGGTTTCGACGCCGAGTTCGAATCGCTGAACGAAGGCGCCGAAGGCACCGAGTGCTACGCGCCGCGCTCGCGACGCTGGTACCGGCTGGCCTGGCGCACGCTGGTGCTGAAGCACGCCGGACGCTGCGACATGGTCTTCGTCAGCAATACCAGCGACGAGATCGAGGCGCTGCGCCAGCACAAGGCGCAGCAGGATCGCCTGCTGTTCACCTCACGCATGCTCAGCGTCGGCGAAATGGCGACGACGCTCGCGCACGAGCTGAACCAGCCGCTCGGCGCGATCATCAATTACCTGAGCACGTGCACCGGCCTGATCGAGCGCCACGACGAGAACAATCCGCGCCTGCGCCAGGGCATCGCGCTGGCGCGCAACCAGGCTGAGCACGCGAGCGCGGTGATCGCGCGCCTGCGCGAGTTCGTGCGCACGCGCAATCCGCGGCGCGAGCCACATCCGCTCGACGCGCTCGCGCAGACGGTGGTGGAGCTGCTGCGCCTCGAAGCGGAGCAGAATCAGGTGCGCATCCTTTGCGACCTGCCCAAGTCGCTGCCGCGCGTCATCGCCGACCGCGTGATGATCGAGCAGGTGCTGCTGAATCTGGTCAAGAACGCGGTCGACGCCATGCGCGGCACGCCCTCCGGCAACCGCGAAGTGCTGATCACCGCGCGTACCGATCTCGACCGCATGATCGAGGTGCGCGTGCGCGACCGCGGCGCCGGCATCGGCAGCGACTTCACTGAACGCATGTTCGCGCCGCTGTTCAGCACGAAGTCGGACGGCCTCGGCATGGGACTCGCGATCTGCCGCTCGATCGTGGAATTCCACGAGGGCCGGCTGTTTGCCGAGCCCAACGCCGACGGCGGCAGCACGTTCGCGTTCACACTGCCGGCGGAGGCTGCCGCATGAACCGCAGCGCCGCGCGCGTACTGCTCGTCGACGACAACGACGAATTCCGCGAGTCCACCTGCTGGCTGCTCGAGGACGCCGGCTTCGAAGTGCGCTCGTTCTCTGCGGCGCCGGCGCTGCTCGACGCGGTCGATGCTGAGGCGGCCACCGGCGCGCTGACCTGCATCGTCAGCGACGTGCGCATGCCGCGCATGAGCGGCATCGAGATGCAGCAGGAACTGCGCCGGCGCGGCGTGCAGCTGCCGCTGGTGTTCGTCACCGCGCACGGCGACGTGCCGCAGGCGGTCGAGGCGATGCGCAACGGCGCCGCGAATTTCATCGAGAAGCCCTTCGATCCAGCCACGCTGGTGCATGCGCTGCAGGCGGCGCTCAACCGCAACGCATTGCGCGGCTCGACCAATACGCACCTGGAACGCCTGACGCCGCGCGAGCGCCAGGTGCTCGAGCTGGTCGTCGCCGGCAAGCTGAACAAGACGATCGCCGACGTGCTCGGCATCAGCATCAAGACGGTCGAGCTGCATCGTTCGAACCTGATGGGCAAGCTCGGTGCGCGCAATGTCGCGGAGCTGATCCGCATCGCGCTCGGTCACGAATGATGCGGCCTGACGAGTGCAACTACGGAGTGGTCTGTTGAAAATCGGAACGAAATCCAGCGCGGGCGAAGCATCGAACGTGGTTGCGCTGCACGAGCGCCTGAATCCGATATCTCCCGAACGCGCGCAAGCGGTGACCCGCCTGCTGGTGACCGGCGAGCGCCTGCTGCGCGAAGACGACCAGGGCCGCCTCGAATTGCACAGCGACGTGCCCCAGCACGCGCCGCACGTGGTCACGGCGGTATTGGCGCACGCGCACGGCCACGTGCGGCTGGCGCTGCTGAGCGAGCAAGGCAGCGCCGCGCTCGGCGATCGTACCTGGCACGACTTCAGCGGCGATGCGCGCCTGCTGGCGTGGACGCTGGCGTACGAACCGCTGGTCACGCGACTCGCGGCGCTGCTCGGCATGCCGCTGCTACCGATCGAGTTGCAATCGGTAGCCGCGACGTCCGACATCTGGCATTGGGTCGGGTTCCGCTTCGGCCGTGCCGACAACGCGCAGTGTCACGGGCTGCTCGGGCTGGATCGCGCAGCGATCGAGGCGCTGGCCGCAGTGCCGGGCTGGCATCGCAACGCCGACACCAATCCGCGCATCGAGCTCGACGAACTGCCGCTGCCGTGCCGACTGATGCTGCCTGCGGTCGAGTTGCCGGCATCGACGCTGCGCAAGCTCGGACGCGGCGATGTCGTCCTGCTCGGAGCACGCACCGCGGTTCTCGACACATTGCGTCTGCGCGCCGACACGGGCGAATCGAAAAGCGGCGACCGTCACGTCTGGTGGGCTCGCGCCACGCCCGGCGGCATCGTCATCGTCCGCATTCTTTCCGAAGCCGAAGTCAGGAACGACATGATGACACCCGAGGATCAACCCGGCTTGCCCGGCAACGCGCCCGCGGACGACGACTATCGCGACCCGCGCGAGACGATACCGATCCGCATCGAATTGCTGCTCGACGTGCTCACGCTGACGCTGGCCGAGCTCGGCGAGCTCAGCGCCGGACAGATACTGACGCTGCGCCAGCCGGTGGAGAACGCGCGCGTCACGCTGCGCGCCAATGGCAAGGTGTTCGGCAGCGGGGAACTGGTTGCGCTGGGCGACACGCTGGGGCTCAAGGTGACCCAGATCGGTGACGCGCGTGGACTTCAGTAGTTTCTCGCCCGCGCTGGTCATCGCCACCGTCGTCGGGTTGGCGCTGGCGCCGTTCGTCGCGGTGATGGTGACCTCGTTCACCAAGATCGTCGTCGTCATCAGCCTGCTGCGCAATGCGCTCGGGCTGCAGCAGACGCCGCCGAACGTGGTCATCAATGGACTGGCGATCATCCTCTCGATCTACGTGATGTATCCGGTCATCCTCGACACGTTCGACAGCATCAACGCGATGCCGCCGGCGGCTGCCAGCGCGCAGCCGCAGCAGGGAGCGCCACAGGGGGCGCCTGGCGATCGGCTGACCGTGGATCGGCTCGTGCAGATGGTCACCACCGGCAAGGAACCGTTGCGCAAGTTCCTGATCAAGCACTCGCATCAGCGCGAGCGCGAGTTTTTCCTCGAGAGCGCCAAGCGCATGCTGCCGCCGCAGCAACAGTCGGCGCTGACGGCGGAGGATTTCATCGTCGTCATGCCGGCCTTTACGGTCAGCGAGCTGACCGCGGCGTTCCAGATCGGGTTTCTGCTGTTCCTTCCGTTCGTCGTCATCGACCTGATCGTCTCCAACATCCTGCTCGCGCTCGGCATGATGATGCTGTCGCCGACGATGGTCTCGCTGCCGTTCAAGCTGCTGCTGTTCGTGCTGCTGAGCGGTTGGGCGAAGCTGATCCATGGCCTCGTGATGACGTACCGATAGCGCGATGTACGACACCGAAATCCAGCTCGCGCGCGAAGCGCTGTGGCTCGTGCTGCTGCTGTCGGCGCCGCCGATCCTCGCCGCAGCGCTGATCGGCCTGCTGATCGCGTTCCTGCAGGCGGTGACGCAGCTGCAGGAACAGACGTTTCCGTATGCGGTGAAATTCGTCGCGGTCGTGCTCGCACTGTTCGCGACGGCGAGCATGCTCGGCGGCACGCTCTACAACTTTTCGGATCGGCTGTTCAGCAATTTTCCGACGCTGATCCATTGAAAAACAGGGTGGGCCTTGGCCCACCGATGCACAACACAACGGTGGGCCACGGCCCGCCCTATGAAATACGCGGGCGGGATGACATACGATTCGGTACACGAACAGGTTCTTGCGATCGCGCTGACCTTGCCGCGCATCGCCGCGGCGTTCATGGTCGTGCCGCTGATGACCGCGGAAACCGTGCCGCCGCTGGTGCGCAACAGTTTCTTCGTCAGCCTCGCGATCGTCGCCTACCCGATCGCCGCAGCCGCGGCGCCGGGCGCGGCGATGATGCAGTCGACCTGGGCGCTGATCGTGCTCAAGGAGATCTTCGTCGGCACCGCGATCGGATTCTCGTTCGGCGTGATCTTCTGGGCGCTCAGCGGCGCCGGCTATGTCATCGACGTGAAGGTCGGCTCGTCCATGGCCAGCGTCATGGATCCGATTTCCGGACATCAGACGTCGCTGACCGGCATGTTCCTTTCGCAACTCGGCGCCTGGCTGTTCATGGCCACCGGTGCGTTCACGATGTTCATCGACCTGTTGCTGACGAGCTATCAGCTGTGGCCGGTCGGCAACGCGCTGCCGCCGCTGCACGCGGGCGGCATCGCCTATTTCGCCGGGCAGTTCAATTTCCTGATGACCGCCGTGCTGCTGTTCTCGGCGCCCGCGCTGGTTATCACGAGCCTGCTCGATATCGCGCTCGGCCTGATCAACCGTTATGCGCAGCAGCTGAATGTGTTTGCGCTGGCGATGCCGATCAAGTCGTGGCTGTCGACGTGGATACTGCTGCTGGCGCTGGGTGCGATCGTCGAGGTCGTGGTGCGCAAGCTGGCTGAGAATCGGCATCTGCTCGATGTGCTGCGCAAGATAATCTAGACCTCCCAACAACCTACCTCGTCATCCCGGCGAAAGCCGGGACCCAGTGCCTTATTGTTGCGCGCGAGCAAAGGCGCTGGGTCCCGGCTTTCGCCGGGATGACGAGCTGGGTTTGCGCGATAACCAAAAAAGATAGGGCGACGCGCCCTACTTGCCATCGCGCCGCTCGCGCACGCTCTCCGCCCAGCGCAGCAACTCGGCCACCGCCTCGAAGAATTCCGAAGGCAGATAATCATCGCGCTCGGCGCGTTCGTAGAGCCCGCGCGCGAGCTCGATGTTGCGCATGATCGGCACGCCGGCCTCCTCCGCAGTCTCGCGGATCAGCTTGGCCTCGTAGTCCTCGCCCTTGGCGGTGACGATCGGCAGCTCGGTCTTGCCGGGCTCGTAGTACAGCGCGACCGACACGTGGGTCGGATTGGTCACGACGACACTCGAGCGGCGCACGGACGCCAGCATGTTCTGCTGCGCCCATTCCTGATGCAGCTGCCGGCGGCGGCTCTTGATGTACGGGTCACCCTCGTTCTCCTTCGTTTCCTGGCGGATGTCGCGGATGCTCATGCGCATCTTCTTGGTGAACGAATAGCGCTGGTAGAACGCGTCGAGCACCGATATGAAGAAAAACACGAAGATGACCCAGACGCCCATGCGCGTGACGGCGCTCCATGTCAGCGCACCCATCGCCGCCGGCTGGGCGTACGGCAGCGCGGCGAACTGCGGCAGCAGCTGCAGCAGCACCAGCACGAAAATGCCGATCAGAGCGCCGCTCTTGACGATCGCCTTGATGACCTCGACCAGGTTGTCCTTGGAAAAGATCCGCTTGATGCCGGCGGTCGGATTGATGTGCTTGAGATCCGGCTTGGCCTTCTTGAACGCCAGCACCGGGCCGGCCTGCATGAATTCCACCAGGACTCCGATGAAGACGGCGCCGAGCAGCAGCGGCAGGCACAGCCAGATCACCGCATCGATGGCCTGGCCGCCGAGCGCGGATACGGCGATGTCGAAAGGCTGATTCATCGCGACGATCGACGCATCGACCAGCGCGCCGAGACGCTGCTCGGACATCGGCATCAGCAGCCAGATCAGCACCAGCCAGCTCAGCACCAGCACGGTGCTGGTCAGCTCGCGGCTCTTGCTGATGTCGCCTTCCTTGCGCGCCTTCTTCAGGCGTTGCGGCGTCGGTTTCTCGGTCCGGTTGCCGCTGTCTTCCTCGCCGGCCATCAGTGCGTACTCGAGGAAATACGGGCAGCGACGTTACGGACTTTCGAACAACGCCGAGGGAGCGCCGTAATCCTTGCTCCAGGTTTCCCAGATCACGTCGGTCGGACCGATGCGGTCAACGACGATCTTCCACGAACTCTGCTGCTGCCGCAGCAGCGCGACATAGGTCTGCGACACGCCGCCGGCCGCGGCCGAGTCGGCATAGGCGGTGCCTTCGTAGCTGATCGACTCGCCGTGCGGCCCGGTCATGTACGCGCGCAGGAACGCCCAGTCGCCGAGCGCCTGCAGCTGGCGGACGTCAAGCGTCGCCGGCTTGCCGAGATTCCTGTCGATGGCTGTGTAGGCCAGGGAAAGAATGGCCCGCGAGTCGGCGGTGTCGGATTTCAATGCGTGCGGCGAACTTTGAGCAAGAGCATTCATGGCGATTACCGGAAGAAACAGGAACAGGACTGCAACGATTCGGCGCATCGCGAAGTCATCAGGACGCGCGCTCGCCCGCCTTGTCGGCCAGGCCGCGTTCGTCCAGATGCATCGCACGCAGGTCGACCTTGTTCTGCAGCGCGGTGCGATACGTGCTCTGTGCGAGCAGCTCCAGCGCCTTCTCGTCGTGGCTCGAGCGCGCCTGCTGATAGGCGGCCTGCAGCAACATCAGCTGGTAGATCATGTCGTCGGCCATCTGCTGCTTCTCCTCGTCGCTGGCAGCCATCAGCTCCGGCGCGTGCGCCAGCGCACCGCGCACCTGCCGGCGAACGGCCGCAACCTGCGGATCGGTCGGCGAGTGCCGGTGAACCACGGACCAGGCGGTGATCCAGTACAGCGCGGCGACATCGGCGACGTCGTTGCCGTCGAGTCCGTTGCGGCCGGCATCCTCGACGAACATGCCGATCATGTCGTTCTGGCGCGAGGCGATGTCGAACTGCTGCGCGCCGTCCGGATTGTTCGCGCGGATGCGCTCGACGACCGCCAGCCGCACCGCTTCGGTGACCGCCGGATGGCGCTCCATGTGCGTGCGTGCGTCGGCCGCCGAATCGTTCGCCTGCGCCGGGCGAAAGAATATCTGCGCCGAGACGGCCTTGCCGCCCAGCGTCATCTCATTCGGTTTCTTCGTGCTCATGATGATGGGTCTCGTGGCGGAGGTTGCGTGCGTTACTGCGGCACGAATCCCTGGTCGGTCAGCTGCACCGAGGCGAGGTCGACGCCGAATTTCTGCGTCGTCGTGCGCACGTTCTCCTGCAGCAGCGCCAGATTGTCCGTGTCGCCGCGCTGGACCAGCGCGTTCTTGGCGACCGCGGCGAGCATCGTCAGATTGCCGAGCGTTTCGGCCAGCTCCTGCTTTTGCGCGTCCGACAGGTCACGCACGCTCGGGCTGCGCGAAAGCGCTTTCCTCATGCTTACGTGAACGGTGCCGATGCCGTTGATGTAACGGGTCGCATCCTGGTTGTGCACCACTTCCCAGGCGATGATCAGATACGCCGTCATGACATCCGCGAGATTGCGGCTCGAATAGCCGTACGACGCCAGCAGCTGCGCAAACTTCGCCTGCAGCGCGCCGGAATCCAGCTCGGCTGCGATCTGGTCCCGCTTGTCGGGTTGCAGGCTGCCGAGCAGATCGGCGAAGCGCGCGTTCACCGTCCGCGTTACTTCGGCGTCCGGGCGAAAATCGAGCGCCGCGGGCGGCGAGGTGTCTATCTCGACGGCCGGCGCAACCGGGGCCTGGGCTCTTTTCTTGCTCGTGCCCCAGCGGTAAGGCTCCTGCGGCGTGCTCGGACCGGAGTCCTGATCGTACTGCGACGCGATAGCCGCATTCATCGCGTTGGTGCCGGCGATGTTGATGGCGGCGGAATTCGCCGAATTGAAGATCGCCATGCCGATGTCCTGCGCGCGCGCGTCGTGCGCGAACAGCACCGAGAAGACGATCGCTGCCTGCAGGAATGCCGTGGGGCTGATCAGCAAGCGTTTGCCGAGTTCCATCGCGTATCTCCACGCCCGGATAGCGCGAGCGTAACCGAGCGAACGCTAAAAAAAGGAGAAGACGGCGCGCCCTCGCGGGCTCGCCGTCGTCGCCTTCACTGCCAGCCCTGCGAAAAATAACTTACTGCTTGCGCGCGGCCGTCTGCAGACCTTCGCCGATCGACTTGATCGCCGTCGTGATGGAATTCATGATCAGGCCGAATTCCTGCGAAGCGACCTGGAAATTGGTGCTCGCCGAAGCGTTCTTGCCGTCGGCATTCACCTTGTTCGCCATGTCGATCATCTTGTCGGCGGATTCGTCGATCTTCTCGCCCATGACTTTCGCCAGCGCCCACAGCCAGCTGCCCTTGCCCTTGGCATTGGTCGCGCCGCCGTCCTTGTCCTGCTGCTGACCCATCTGCGCGATGGCCAGCGCCGCATCCTGGTTCTGCTGGATGTTCTGCGCGAACGCATCGACCAGCTGATTCTGCGCGCGGTCGACGTCACCGGTATAGGCGCCGTTCGTGCCCTGGTTGTTGAGCGCGTGCAGCATGCCGTTGGCGGCGTCGCTGACGACCTGGCTGCCCCAGCCTTCGAGTTCCTTGAAGCCTTCCTGCACGAGCTGGCTGAAGGCATTCGAGACGATATTGCCGGCCACCTGGCCGAGTACCTGGGTCGCGGCTTGCGAGAAAGCCTGCGTGGCGACCTGGGTCAGCGCCTGCGTGGCGACCAGCGAGGCACCACCCGTGAACGCGGCCGCTGCAACACCGGCCAGGGAGACGATCGTGTTGAACCAGTTTCCACCGATGCCACTTGACATGACGAAGTCCTCAAGTTGTGTGGGAATATGTCGGACCCGCGATAGCGATCCTGCCGGCGACTCGCTGAAGTCCGCGAGGGGTCCGCGACGAGTCACGGCGTTTATTGTCGCCAGCGCGGCGTTCGCGCCAATCTCGGACGTGCCCCAGCTAGGGGGAACCCTAGTCGTGAATTCCCGTCATCGGTTTGCCATGGGCGTGACACGCAGTGCTGTGATCGACAAAGGCACTGGATCCCGGCTTTCGCCGGGATGACGAGGTAGGAGGCGTTAGCAGACGCGTGTTGCAGGATAGGGTCGATACCAGGTGTCCGCATGCGCGTCGAATGCGCATACTTGCGCCCACACGTGACCGCTAACAGGCGTGCGATGGGCCCCGCCGCATCAGGCTTGTCCGAAGCACCGTATCCGGCGACGGAGATTCCGCCGCCGCGCTGGAAGACGGATTTCCCCGGCGACGAGCTGCTGCGCTCCTCGCGCCTGCGCATGCGCGGGCTCCGGTACGGCGACATTCCCTCGCTGACGCGGCTCAACGCCGATTCCGAAGTGCAGCGTCATCTGCTCGATGCGAGCCCAACGCGTTTCTTCGAGCTCGCGGCGCTGGTGTCGTGGACGAACCAGATCTATGCGGCGCGTCCCGGTCTCGGCATCTGGCATGCGGCGGACGCGCACGACGCGTTCGTCGGTACGTTCTCGCTGATGCCGGTGGAAGCCAGCGATGCCGTCGAGATCGGCGTGCGTCTGGTGCCGGCGGCGTGGGGCCAGTGGTATGCGCTCGAAGGCGGGCGCTTGCTGTGCGCGCACGCGTTCGCGAGAACCGGCCTGGCCTCGCTCGTCGGTTTTTTCGCGCCCGCCAACAGGGTCGTCGACCTGCTGTTGCGCCGTCTCGGCTTCCAGCCACACGGCGAAATCGAACATTTCGGCAAGCCGGCGATGCGTTATCAGCTGAGCGCCGAACGCTGGCGCGAACGCAACCGCGGCGTGATCACCCTGCTCTGAGCGCAGCCGTCACTTCAGAGATCGCGCAGGACCCAGCCGCGCGGCACCGACTGCGCAAGCGCGTGATGCGCAACGGCGGCGCTGGCGACGTCCTGCGGCGAGGCATCGCTCAGCCACGCCTGCGCAATGGCCGCCAGCGCATCGCAGGTGACACGCGTGTACGCGCCTTCGAGCTCGTTGCGGCTGTCGGCCATGAGTTTTGCCGAGTACAGACGGCGCAGCTCGGCGTTGTGGTTGCACAGCTCGATGAGCAGCGTCAGCACCTGCGTGTACCGCGTTTCGTCCAGCTGCGGCAGCTGCGTGCGCTGTGCGTACCAGGCGGTAAGGAATTCGATCGGGCCCAGCTGCCGGCGCGGTGTCGCGCTGTGACGCGGCTCCTGCGGGCGCCTCGGTTGTTCGGCGATGTTCTTGTCCCACAGATGCGAAGCACCCCAGGAAGTCAGCTGGCCGCTGGGCAGATCCATGCGCCTGAGCGCGATGGCGAGCGCATCGGCGATCGCGGCCTTGGCGACGTCGTCGTCGCTTTCGGCGATCACCGCGAGCAATTTCAGGAATGCCGGATACGCGTCGTCGCCGAGACGCCGTGCGAGCCGCTTGAGCACGCCGAGCCGATACTCGGCGCTGTGCTCGACGCGCAGCGCGCCAGCGAGGCGCGCGGCGGCTTCACGCAGATTCGAAGGCGTGTACGAACGCAGCGACATGGGTCACCTCAACGCCATGCTTGGGCAGGGGAATCGATTAGTCCCAGCCTCTTTGTTATGCGTGTCTTTCAGGACAATGGCGACAGCACATAGTCCACGGTTCGCTCGACCGACTCGCCGATGTCGGCGCCGATCGAGACGGCAAGCGAAGACGGAACGCTCGTCTGCAGCGAACGCGAATCCGCCGCTTCCCAGACGTTCATCGCAAGCACCGCCTCGCCATCCAGATCGAGCGGAGCGCCGACACCGCCGGCGCGCGCGCGCTCGACTGTTGCGCCGGCGACGTCGTGCCGCCCGCTCAGCGGATTCGCAGCTTCCTCCGCGGGGAGGTAGCGAAGCGTGTCGATGCCCGGAGAAGTCGGGCTCCTGATACTCATGACGGATCGTCACATGTCTGGACGAGTGACATTCTAGTCGCCGCGGGCGCCAGCGGCACTCGGGGAAACCCTAGTCGATGGCTCGATGGCCGCTGCGTAACCCCGCCCACCGCCCCTCGCCGTTGCAATCAGCGGGACCGAGAGGAGATCACGATGGCGACGACGACGATCATCCGCAACCGCGGATACGCTTGGGACTGGCTGCGGGTCGGCGCATGGAGCGGAAGTTTCGCGACGCACGTCGGCATCGTGCTGCTGGTCGCGCTGCCGGTCACGGCGCCGTTGACGCGTCGGCAGCCGCCGACCATCGAGGCGCGCTGGATCGAAACGGAACCACTACCGCCTGCTCTGCCCGAACCGCCGCCGCCGGTGGTCCCGCGCCGCGTGCGCGTGACGCCGGTGCACACCTCCCCGCCGCCGTTGGCCACGCCGGTGACGCACGAAGACACGCCGATGTCGACGCCGATCGCGAATACGCCGCCGACGCCGGTCGCCGTCGACGCGCCGAGCACGCCGACTGCGCCGAGCGACATCGGCTCGGGCGGCGCAACGCAGGTGCTGGCTTACGCGAGTCCGCTGCGGCCGCCCTATCCACCCGCGTCGGTGCGCGCGTCCGAGCAGGGCACCGTTCTGTTGCGTGTGCTGGTCGATGCGGGCGGTGTGCCGCAGCGCGTCGAGATCGCGCGCAGCTCGGGACATTCGCGACTCGATACCGCCGCCCGCGAGAGCGTGATGCGCGCGCGTTTCCGTCCGGTCATGCGCAACGGCGAGGCGGCGTCCGCATGGGGCGTGGTGCCGGTCGAGTTCCGTCTGGATCGCGGATAGTTGCGTGCCGGCGCCGGTTGCATGGCCGGGTTTGCTGCACTGGTAGAGTAGACCGCTCCGGCGCAGCCGCGTCCCGATTCCCGCTGTCCGCGCATGGAACTCCATAGTCTGTGGTTCGCGCTCGCCGCGATCCTGATCGTCGTCGGCTTCATCGGCACCGTCGTACCGGCGCTGCCGGGCGTGCCGCTGGTGTTCGCCGGCATGCTGCTCGCGGCCTGGGCCGACGGCTTCCAGCATGTAGGCCTGTGGACGCTGATCGGGCTCGGCGTGCTCACCGCGATCGCCGTCGTCGTCGATTTCCTCGCCGGTCTCGCCGGCGCGAAACGGGTCGGCGCCAGCAAAATGGCGCTGATAGGCGCTGCGATCGGAACCATCGTCGGCATCTTCTTCGGCATCGTCGGTTTGCTGCTCGGTCCGTTCCTCGGCGCGCTGATCGGCGAGCTCGTCGCCGGCAGCACCCTGCAGCGCGCAACGAATGTCGGCGTCGGCGCGTGGATCGGCTTTCTTCTCGGCACGGTGCTGAAGCTTGGCGTCTGCTTCGCGATGGTCGGCATCTTCGCGCTGGCGTTCATAGCCGGTTGAGCGTGTGGGGGAGACGGTGGGCTGAAGCCCACCCTATGTTCATCCGTATCGAACGGACAAGTAGGGTGGGCTTCAGCCCACCGATTGCGGGATTCAATCCGTGCGCGACAGGTGCGCGATGGCCGCATCGCTCTCCTCGCGCCGGCGATCGTCGAACGGCGTGACGGTAACGCGTTCGATCGTGGCGTCGTCGAGGCAGCGCACGTTGACGTCGATGCCTTCGGGATTCGAGCGCGGGATATAGAAACTCTTGACGCCGCAAACCCGGCAGAAGCGGTGTTTTGCGACGCCGGTGTTGAACGTGTATTCGCTCAACGCCTCGGTGCCGGCAAGCAGCCGAAAGCGCGCGGCGGGGACGATCAGGTGCAGGAACCCGGTCATCCGGCAGATCGAGCAATTGCACTCCAGCGCGTCGATCGCCGCGGACGCATCGATCTCGAAGCGCACGCGGCCGCAATGGCAACCGCCGCGATGAACGGTCAGATGTTCGGCCATGTGGCTGTTTCTCCGGATCCCAGCCATGCATTCTCGCGCAATACGCGATTCCACGAAACGGAAGTCCCGCTGCGGCCAGGCGTTGCCGCCTCGCGACAGGCACGCCGCCGCATAACCTTTGGCACATAGCGCGTGGCGGTTCACCGGTTAGCGTGCGCGGACCGGAGAGGAGATTCGCATCATGTACGTCACCCATCGTGCGTTCGCGCTTGCCCTGGGCCTGGTGTTCTCGCTGTCGGCCAGCGCGGCCGACTGGATCGCGCGCAGCAACGAGAACGCGCAGCCGCTGCTCAAGGTGCTCGGCAATTTCGGCCCCGAGTTCGCCGCGCAGATCGGCATGAAGGGCTACGACGACCGCATCCAGCAGCTGCCGCTGGACAACAACGAGCGCTTCCGCAAGGCGATGGAAGAAGCGCGCAGCGGGCTGCAGGCGAAGCTGGCGCAGGAAAAGGATCCGCTGGTGCTGCAGGATCTCAAGATCATGATCGCCGCGGCGACGCAGCAGATCGACAGCAGCGTGATCAACGAGAAGTACCTGCTGCCATATACGAACGTAGGCCAGACGATCTTCGCCGGCGAGTTCAACCTGCTGCAGGATCAGGTCGAAGCCAAGCGCCGCCCGAGCGCATTGACGCGATTGAAGCGCTACACCGGCATCGACAAGGGCTACACGCCGCTCATCGAGCAGGCCAAGGCCCAGTTCGAGAAGGCGATGTCCGACAAGAACCTGCTCGGACCGTACAAGGGCCAGGTCGAGCAGGATCTCGGCAATACGCAGAGCTACGTCGACGGCATCCGCAAGCTGTACGCGAAATACAAGATCGGCGGCGCGGACAAGGCGCTTGCCGCGCTCGAAGCGCAGCTCAAGGAGTACGACGCGTGGGTCCGCAGCACCGTGCTGCCGCGCGCACGCGACGATTTCAAGCTGCCGCCGGATCTGTACGCCGACAATCTGAAGAATGTCGGCCTCGATATCCCGCCGGACGATCTGATCGCAAAGGCAGAACTGGCCTACGCGGAAATCCGCAACGAAATGCGCGTGATTGCCCCGCTGGTCGCCAAGGAACGCGGCCTGACCGTGACCGACTATCGCGACGTGATCCGCGCGCTGAAGAAGGACACCATTCCACGCGACCGCGTCGAACCGACGTATCACGATGTGATCGGCAAGATCGAGGACATCATCCGCCGCGAGCACATCGTCACCCTGCCCGAACGCCAGATGCTGATGCGCGTCGCCTCGGACGCCGAAACGGCTGCGCAGCCCGCGCCGCACATGAATCCGCCGCCGCTGATCGGCAACAAGGGCGAGCGCGGCACGTTCGTGCTGACGATGGGCAATCCGTCGACCGGCGGCAACGCAGCGGAGGTCTACGACGACTTCAATCACCAGGGCGGCACCTGGACGCTGACCGCGCACGAAGGCCGTCCGGGCCATGAACTGCAGTTCTCGGCGATGGTCGAGCGCGGCGTGTCGCTGGCGCGCAGCGTGTTCGCGTTCAACAGCGTCAATGTCGAGGGCTGGGCGCTGTACTCGGAGGCCGAAATGAAGCCGTTCGAGCCGCTCGACGGTCAGCTGTTCGCATTGCAGGCGCGTCTGCAGCGCGCCGCGCGCGCGATCCTCGATCCGATGATCAACCTCGGCCGCATCAGCAAGGAACGCGCGATGGAAGTGCTCACCGAGGAGGTCGTGCTTTCGCCGGGATATGCGCGCCAGGAAGTCGACCGCTATACGTTCCGCGCGCCGGGCCAGGCGACCAGCTACTTCTATGGCTACACCAAGTTGATGGAGCTGCGCGCGGAAACCGAGATCGCACTGGGCAAGAAGTTCGATCGGCAGGCGTTCAATGATTTCGTGATCGGCCAGGGGCTGTTGCCGCCGGCGCTGCTGCGCGAAGCAGTGCGTACGGAGTTCATTCCTGCGCGGATGGGGCAGTAGGCATCTGCTGATCGTCGGGTGGCCGTGGAGTGCGCCCCCTTCCGCCTGCCGGCACCTTCCCCCGCTGCGCAGGGGAAGGATTTCGAATGGACGGTTCACGCGCCATTCCTTCCCCTGCGCAACGGGGGAAGGTGCCGGCAGGCGGAAGGGGGCAAGCGCGATATCACCCCACCACAGGCGGCAGCACATACAGCAACACCGCAAAAAACTGCAGGATGCTGCCGGCAAGCACGAACACATGCCACAGCGCATGATTGAACGGCAAACGATTCCACAGATACAACGGCACGCCGAGCGTGTAGCAGACGCCGCCGCCGAACAGCAGCCATAGCCCGGCCGGCGGCAGGCTGCGCACCAGCGGTACGATCGCGACGAGACCCACCCAGCCAAGGCCGACGTAGAGCGCGATCACCACGCCGCGCTTCTCGACACGACGCACCACCAGCGAAATACCGTACAGCGCCAGCAGCCAGACGATCGCGAACAGCGACCAGCCCCACGTGCCGTCCAGCGTGATCAGCGTGAACGGCGTGTACGTGCCGGCGATGAGCAGGAAGATCGCGGCGTGATCGAGCTGGCGCAGCAGCGGTTTCGCGCGTTCGACCGAAACGCCGTGATAGAGCGTCGAGGCCGTATAGAGCAGGATCAGCGTCGTGCCGTAGACACCGACACTGGCGATGTGCCGCGCATTGCCGCCCGGCACCGCGTGGGCCGCGAGCACCGCGAGCCCGGCAATCGCGAGCACGATGCCGATGCCGTGGATGACGCTCGATGCGATCTCCTCGCTCGTGTTGCAGGCGTGGGACGACTCGGCGAAGGAATGGCGCACCGCGGTCTCCGGCAGCGGCTGAACGATATGCCGCAGCGCAGCACGCGCCCTACCCTACTCCCGGGAACGCAATCGCGACAAGCCGTTCTTGCTAGCGCGAACCGGCCATCGGCGAGGCGCCGCGATTGTGGCGCACGATCAACCAGATCAGGCCGATCACAAGCAGCAGCGGCGCGGCCGCATGCAGGATGGCCACGGCAAAAGCGAAGGCCACGGCAATTCCACCGAGCAGCAACGGCACGGCCAGCACCAGGAGCAGGATTCCGCCGACAACGCGCAATACCAGGCCCAGCACGCCGGCAACCAGGGAAAACACGAGAACGAAAGCGCCTACGATCAACAGGACCGGAAACAGCGCAACGCCGCACACGATCAACACCAGCGCGGTGAACACGGAGAAGAGTCCGAAAGCCATCGCGGTACTCCGTCGCCAGGACGCATCCATCGTAGATCCGTCGCGCAACACATGCCCGTGCGGAAGGTCATCCCTGCATCTCCGGCACCGCCGCGCGTGCACAACGCCGGCGTACCGGTGCGGCGATATCGCCGTAAGCTATGGCCATCGTGCTGCCGGAGCCGATCATGGCCACCTTCGACGTGCTGATCCACCTGCGCCGCACCGATGCGGCGACGCCTGCGGTCACCCTTGGCCTCGCGCTTGCCGAGCGCCTGCGCGCCTGGACCACCGGCATCCACACCGTTCCGATCGCGCCGGCCGCGTTCGCGTCGCCGGAAGCGGTTGCGCTGCAGGTGCATGAAGCGGACGAGATGGTCGACGAGGCGAAGGCGCGCAAGGACTGGTGGCTGCAGCAGCTCGCTGCGCGCCGTCTCGAAGGCGAATGGCAGGTCGCGCGCGGCGACACCGTCGAGGTGCTGTGCCATGCCGCGCGCTGGAACGATCTCGTCGTCGTCGAGAGGCCGCAGCTCAACCCGGATGCGCCGACCGGCTGGGGCGTCGTGTCGCGCACCGTGTTCGCATCAGCCGCGCCCGTCGTCGTTGTTCCGGAATCGGCGAAGGTCGAACGCACCGGCGCGCATATCCTCGTCGCCTGGAACCAGAGCCGCGAAGCCGCGCTCGCGATCCGCGGCGCGCTGCCGCTGCTGCGCCTCGCCGATCGCGTCAGCGTACTCGAAGGCGACGCGGTCGACAGTCCGTTCGGCCTGCGCTATCTGCCCAAGCTCGACCTGCGCGCGTGGCTTGCCCGACACGAAGTCGCCGCGGAGTTCCGCGCGTTCAAACCCGGCAAGGAGAGCGGCGCAGCGCTGCTGGACGCGGCGCACTCGTCGGAAGCGGACCTGATCGTGATGGGCGCCTGGGGCCATTCGCGCATCACCGAGCTCGTGCTCGGCGGCACCACGCGGCACCTGTTCCAGTCCAGCGATCTGCCGCTGCTGGTTGCGCACTGAAAAAACATGGAACCAGCGACATGCCCCTGACCAAGCAGATTCCGCCGGTGCCTACTCTGGCCGCCGCACGCGTGCGCCTGCGACCGCTGCGCGACGACGACGCCGACGATCTGTTCGCGCTGCAATCCGACGCTCGCGTCATGCGCTACTGGAGCCATCCGCCGTGGACCGAGCGCGAGCAGGCCGTGCAGCGCCTGCAGCAGCTCGCGCGCGACCTGAAGACCTCCGAGTTCTATCCGTGGGGAGTGACCAAGGCGGGACACGACACGGTGATCGGCACGGTGTCGCTGTTCGCGCTCAATCGCGAGCAGCGGCGTGCCGAGATCGGCTACGCGCTCGCATCGAGCTGGTGGGGCCTGGGCTACGCGACGGAGATGCTGCGCGCCGCGATCGACTTCGCGTTCGGCCCGCTGGATCTCGCGCGCCTCGAGGCCGACATCGACCCGCGCAATACGGCGTCGTGCCGCCTGATCGAACGCGTCGGCTTCGTGCGCGAGGGGTTGCTGCGCGAGCGTTGGCATGTCGCCGGCGAGATCACGGATTCGGCGATCTACGGATTGCTGCGCCGCGAGCACGAGGCGTCCGGGCGCGTTTCTGCCTCCGGCTGAGGCCGGTGCTCATGCGCGTTCGATGGGTTGATGGTGGGCCAAGGCCCACCCTATCAAGGCAGTTCGATGGGTCGATGGTGGCCGAGGCCCACGCAATAAAGGCCGTTATAGGGTGGGCCTTGGCCCACCGAGTGCATCACCGCGCATTCGCCAGCGCCAGCGTCATGTCGAGCATGCGGTTGGAAAAACCCCACTCGTTGTCGTACCAGCTCAGCACCTTGACCAGGGTTCCTTCCATCACGCGCGTCTGCGTCGCGTCGTAGATCGACGACAACGGATTGTGATTGAAGTCGACCGACACCAGCGGCTTGCGGTTGATGCCGATGATGCCCTTGAACTTGCCTTCGCTGGCTTCCTTGATGACTGCGTCGATCTCGGCGTTGGTCGTCGCGCGCTGGGCGACGAAAACGAGATCGACGACGGATACGTTGATCGTCGGTACGCGCATCGAGAAACCGTCGAGCCTGCCGTTGAGCTCCGGCAGCACCAGGCCGACCGCCGCGGCGGCGCCGGTCTTGGTCGGAATCTGCGACATCGTCGCCGAACGTGCGCGGCGCAGATCCTTGTGGAACACGTCGGTCAGCACCTGATCGTTGGTGTACGCATGGATCGTCGTCATCAGGCCATGCACGATGCCGATCTTCTCGTGCAGCACCTTGGCCAGCGGCGCCAGGCAGTTGGTCGTGCACGACGCGTTCGAGATGACCTCGTCCCCGGCCGTGATCTTGTCGTGGTTGACGCCGTACACGTAGGTGCCGTCGATGTCCTTGTCGCCGGGCGCCGAGATGATGACCTTCTTCGCGCCGCCGGCGATGTGCGCGCCGGCCTTGGCCTTCGAGGTGAACAGGCCCGTGCACTCGAGCACGACGTCGACGCCGAGATCGCGCCACGGCAGCTTGGCCGGATCGCGCTCGGCGAACACCTTCACGCGATCGCCGTTGATGATGAGATCGCCGCCATCGACGCCGACTTCACCGGGGAACTTGCCTTGCGCTGTGTCGTACTGGGTCAGGTGCGCATTGGTCTCCGCATCGCCGAGATCGTTGACTGCTACGATCTGGATCTCGTTCGTGCGCTTGGATTCGTACAGCGCGCGCAATACGTTTCGACCGATACGACCGTAGCCGTTGATGGCGACCTTCACAGCCATGGACAATTCCTCCGCGACGGGATGGGGCAAGGCCGCGCATTCTACCGGTCCCCGTTTTCGCGCGCACGGGCCAATTCGCTGGGGCCAATCGGCAGCATCCCGAACCACGCACAGGTTTATGATCCGGAACTCCGATTACGTGCAAACACGACTGCGTCAATTCGCCGCGACGGCCATGCGCGGACGGGAGTTCCGATGAGCGATACCGAGATCATCACGCTGACGCTGACGCAGGAATCGGACTATTCGTTCCGCATCACGTTCGACGATTCCGCGCTGCCCGACCTGATTACCGACGAGTCGCCTCCACTGGGCCATGGCGCCGGCCCGGACCCGTCGCGCCTGCTCGCCGCCGCGGTCGGCAATTGCCTGAGCTCGAGCCTGCTGTTCGCCATGCGCAAATTCAGGAACGCTCCCGGCGCGATCGTCACGCGCGTGCGCGCCGAGTCCGCGCGCAACGATCACGGCCGCCTGCGCATCGTGCGCATCAGCGCGGACATCCAGCTGCCGGAAGCCGCCGCGGACTACGCGCAGATGGAACGCATCCTGGCGCAGTTCGAGGACTTCTGCATCGTCACCCAGAGCGTGCGCGCCGGCGTGCCGGTCGAAGTCAGCGTGCGCGATGGCGCCGGCGCGGTGCTGCACGGCAGCGCCGGTCGCGCATGAGCGGCGCACGCACGACGGCGGCGGTCGTGCGCAGCTTTCATCACGCGCAAACCGGAACCTGGACGCACGTGATCGTCGATCCGGCGACGCGTCGCGCCGCCATCGTCGATCCCGCGCTCGACTTCGATCCCGGATCCGGCCTGATCCGCGCCGACAGCGCGCAGCGCATCCTCGAATACATCGCGACCGCGGGTCTGCAGGTGGATTGGGTTCTCGAGACGCATGCGCACGCGGATCACCTGTCGGCGGGCGCGTGGCTTTGCGCACGCACGCAGGCGAAACTCGGCATCGGCGCAGGCATTGTCGAAGTGCAACGCACGTTCAAGCGTCTGCTCGATCTCGGCGACGAGTTCCCCATCGACGGATCGCCGTTCGATCGCCTGTTCGCCGACGGCGATACGATCACTATCGGCGAGCTCGCGGCGCGCGTGATCGCGACACCCGGCCATACCTCGGACAGCGTCAGCTATCTCGTCGGCGATGCGGTCTTCGTCGGCGATACGGTGTTCGCGCCGCACGCCGGCACTGCGCGCTGCGATTTCCCCGGAGGCGATGCAGAGGTCCTCTATCGATCGATCCGGTGTCTGTACGGATTGGCCGATGCGACGCGCGTGTTCCTCTGCCACGACTATCCGGCGCAGGGTACCGAGCCGGTCGCGGAGACGACGTTGCGCGCCGAGAAGGCCGGCAACGTGCACGTGTGCGCGGCGACAACGCAGGCCGCGTTCGTCGCGCTGCGCGTGGAGCGCGACGCGACCCTCGCGGTGCCGGCGCTATTGTGGCCGGCGATCCAGTTCAACCTGCGCGGCGGGCGCCTGCCTCCGGCCGCGGAGGGCACATGCGCGTACCTGAAACAGCCGGTCGCGTTCGAATCGCCCTGAGCCGGGCATGTGCACTGATAGGGTGGGCCTTGGCCCACCGCATCACAACGGTGGGCCAAGGTCCACCCTATGCGTGGTGTCGATCTATGCGCGCAGTTGCGCTTTGACCGCCGCGATCACACGCTCCGCGGTGAAGCCAAAATACTTGAACAGCGCCTCGGCCGGCGCCGACGCACCGAATGTGTCGATGCCGACGACTTCACCGTCCAGACCGACATACTTGCGCCAATAGTCGGTAACACCGGCTTCGACCGCGACGCGCTTGCGACACCAGGACGGCAGCACGCTTTCGCGGTACTCGATCGGCTGCGCATCGAACACGTTCGCGCATGGCATCGAGACGACGCGCACGCCGATTCCTTCACCGGCGAGCACACGCATCGCCTGCATCGCGAGCTCGACTTCCGAACCCGTCGCGATCAGGATCGCATCGAACTTCGCGCTGCCGGGGTCGGCCAGCACGTACGCGCCGCGTTCGACCTGTGCGAGCTGCGCGTCGGTGCGCTGCTGGTGCGCGAGGTTCTGGCGCGAGAACACCAGGCAACTCGGACCATCGATGCGCTGGATGGCGGCCTTCCACGCCAGCGCCGATTCCACCGCGTCGCACGGACGCCAGACGTGGTTGTGCGGGATGTAGCGCAGGCTGGCCAGATGCTCGACCGGCTGATGCGTCGGGCCGTCCTCGCCGAGACCGATCGAATCGTGCGTGTAGACGTGGATCGCGTGTGCCGGAATCAGCGCCGACATGCGCACCGCGTTGCGCGCGTAGTCGGAGAAGACCAGGAACGTCGCATCGTACGGAATGAAGCCGCCGTGCAGCGCAAGGCCAGACGATATCGCGGTCATGCCGAATTCGCGCACGCCGTAGTGGACGTAGTTCGCCGCGGCATCGTGCGCGTTGACGTCCCTGGAGCCTTTCCAGATGGTGAGGTTCGAGCCGGCAAGATCGGCCGAGCCGCCGATCAGCTCCGGCAGTTTCGGGCCGAACGCATCGAGCGCCATCTGCGACGCCTTGCGCGAGGCAACCGTCGGCCCCTCCGTCTGCAGCTTGCGCGCGTACGCGTCCGCGTGCGCCGCGAAATCGTCCGGCAGCTTGCGCGCCATGCGCCGCTCGAACTCGGCGGCGAGATCCGGATGCGCGTTGCGGTACTTCGCGAACAACGCATTCCAGGTAGTTTCGCGTTCGGCGCCTTTCGCCTCGGCGTTCCACGCATCGTAAATGTCGTCTGGAACGACGAACGGCGGATAGTCCCAGCCGAGCTGCTTGCGCGCCGCGGCGACTTCGTCCTTGCCGAGCGGAGCACCGTGCGTCGCTTCGGTGCCCTGCTTGTTCGGCGCACCGTAGCCGATGATCGTCTTCGCGCAGATCAGCGTCGGCTTGTCCGGATCGAGCGCGGCCGAGACGAGAGCGGCCTTGATCGCTTCGGAATTGTGGCCGTCGACGTCGCGCAGGACTTCCCAGCCGTAGGCTTCGCAGC